>OBKD01000072.1_pt1 | contig 32505 bp, 51 predicted proteins | sample 1481601 | NCBI WGS metagenome assembly OBKD01 (sample SAMN02044695, study PRJEB22538) | human gut metagenome
GGACAAACGAAGAGGGATATATTACAGCGTATTCAGTAGGAGACGGGCATATAGAAGGGGAAAAGTACGAAGGAGAGGTGCCGGAGGATTTTTACGAGTGCTTTGGCTCCTATATGCTGGTCGAAGGACAGCTAATATTAGATAAAGAGAAAAAGCCGAACCAACACATATATTAACGAATTTCATTGGAGGAAAAAAGAATGAATATAGTACTTAGATTAAAGAACAAGACGACGCTAATTTCACTAATCGCAGCGGTGATCACGCTGATATATCAGGTTTTGGGGCTATGCGGGATCGTCCCTAAGATAAGTGACGAGGCATTGCTGAACGTGGCGGGCGTAGCAGTAAACATCTTGTGTATGCTGGGGATCGTAGTAGACCCGACGACAAAGGGCGTTAAAGACAGCGAACAAGCGATGAGCTATACGGAGCCGAAGAAATGAGAGAGACGATATTAGCGGGCGTACTTACGGGAGTGATTATGCTCATCGTAGGTGCACTCGCGGGACGAATAACCATACGTACAAAGACGGCGAAGAGGGTGAACGATATGGGCCAAAAGATGATAACACTTGAAAAGAAGCTGGACGAGCATTTAGTAGAGAGTGAGGAGAGAAACGAGCTCATATTAGAAAGCCTGCTTGCCATTATGCTGACCTTAAAGAAGGGTTCAGCAAACGGGGAAATAGACGGAGCATTAGAGAGGCTCAACAGCTACACCATTCGCAAGGGAAGCAAATAACAGCATTGTAAGGAAAAAAGAAGTACAACGGACTTTGAGAAGACAAGAAAAGGGAGCAAATAAAATATGAGTAACAGTTCATTGATTAGTTATACGAAAATTTCACCGAATAAAACGCCCAACCGCAGCCACAAGATCGACACGATCACAATACACTGCGTTGTAGGCCAGTGCACAGTAGAGGCATTGGGAAATTTATTCGCGTCCACGGCAAAACATGCGTCGTCCAATTACGGCATTGGATATGATGGGAAAATAGGCATGTACGTCGAGGAAAAGGATTGCTCGTGGTGTTCTTCGAGCACGGCGAACGACAGCAGGGCGGTGACGATTGAGGTTGCCAGCGACACAACACATCCCTACGCAGTTACAGATAAGGCATATGCAGCGCTGATCGACCTTGTAACGGATATCTGTAAGCGAAACGGCATAAAAGAGCTCAAATGGAAGGCGGATAAGTCGCTTATAGGGCAGGTGGACAAGCAGAATATGACGGTGCACCGCTGGTTTGCGCCCAAGGCATGTCCGGGCGAATACCTTTACAGCCGTCACGCAGACATTGCCGCAAAGGTCAATAAACGCCTGAAAGTACAGGAAGAGCCAGAAAAGGATACAATTTACCGGGTACAGGTAGGCGCATTTTCGAACGAGAAAAACGCGAAGACACAGCTTCAAAAGATCGAAGCCGCAGGATTTGACGCCTTTATCACGCAGGTGGACGGCCTATACAAAGTACAAGTAGGGGCGTTTACTAAAAAGGAAAATGCGCAGACGCAGATGCAGAAAGTTAAGAAAGCAGGGTTTGATGCCTTTATTACCACAAAAAAGGAATAAGAGATATGAGGAGATAAAAAGCAATGTTCAGCGTTTTAGTTTGCATCGATATTATACAATGCCTGATGGTGGCGATATGCGCAGCGCTTTTGGCATACATTTCAGTTAAAATGAAAAACAAATAGTAATAAAATTCGGGGATTTTTCGGGGGAGAAATAAAAAAGCCGCCTATTTAAGGCGGTTTTTAGGTGTTTGGTGGAGATGAGGGGAACTATTGAGGCGTATTTTTCAATTATGTACAGTGATAATAAAGTGTTAAAAATGCCTTTATTATCACTGTTTCTGGTGTTTTTTGATTTCTAAAAGCTATAGTCTAAAAAACAAAAATGAAAATTTTTCGGGGATTTTTCGGGGGAGAAAAGGCTATATTTTTATCTTGTTTAGTATAGCTATAGCACGTTCTTCTTCACGCGGATATAAATGAGCATATGTGTTCCAAGTAGTTTGAATATCGCTATGCCCAAGCCGTCGTGCTATTTCTTGAATGTTAATGCCTTCATTGCATAGAAGTGATGCATGGGAATGCCTGAAATCATGCACGCGAATTCTATCTATTCCAGCATTTTTTGAGTATATTCTATTATGCATATCAATAGCAGTATCCGAAAGGCACTTTATACCGCCGCAAACTCTATAATTAATATTAAAGTCTTCTGTTTGCATTTGACGGCTCTTATGTTTCTCTAATACGCTTTTAAGAGGTAAAGGCATTTGTAAATCTCGCATTGAAGACTTATTTTTTGGTGGTGTCTCTAAAATGCTATTCCCTTTTGTCTTTTGTGAAACACTGCGGCGAATATGGATAATATTATCGTCGATATCTGACCACTTTAAGGCATTGATTTCCCCTTTTCTCATTCCAGTAAAATAAGCTATATAGAAAAATACATAGTATCCCCATTCGGTTAAAGTATCATGACTACTTGCATATTCTTCAGCAGCTTTTATATATTTTGTAAATTGTGCCTCAGTATAATAATGTATTTTTTCATCTGTAGGTTTAAAATATACATCTTTAAAATTACCAACTGTTAAAAGAGGATTTTTGCTTAAGTATTCCATTTTAACAGCATAATTTAATAAGGCTCGTAAAGTTTTATATTTATTTTTTTTCGTTGTAATTGATAATGGCTTTTTGTCAATTTCTATCTTCCATTGTTGCAATATTTTAGAATTAAGTTTATCTATACGTTCATTGCCTAAATAAGGCAATACGTACATTCTTAATTCTCTATTTGACTTTTCGAAAGTAGATTGTCTAACTTCATATTTTTTTACTTCAATATATTCGTCATATAACTCGCGAACCGTCATTTTAATATTGCTAGACGTATTACCAATATACTCATTAAGCAATTTAGTTTCTATATCTTTTGCTTCTGCTAGACCATATGCCGACCGTTCAATTTGTTTATACTTACCGTCATTGGTAGTATAGTTTATGCGAACCCTATATTGTTGTTTTCCGTCTTTTCTGATATCAGTTTTATATATTGGCATTTTTATACCCTAATTTCTCTTTTATTGAAAATATTATAATATTTATATAGTACAATAAAACGGACTACAAGTTAAAAATAGGGAAATGATAGCGGTAACTAGCATCTCCCTCTCTGCAAGTAGCTTAAAAGCCATTTGCAAATACCTACTAACATTATATAATGGTTTATATCTGTTCATTACATAAACAATAAAAAACCCCCGATCCACAAATATTAAAATAAAGGGCGTTGTATGGGAGTATGGAAGGAGCGTTTCGCTCCTTTTTTTATGCAGACGAACCCCCAAAAGTTTTTGCTTTCCGGTATTCCTACCCCGCCGCCAAATGAAACGCCAACATGAAATGGACCTACTTTTTTACCAATTCCAATTCGCATTTTTGTCCTCTTTATTTTATTGCATCCAATTCTTCTTGTGTGCGATCTACAACGATAGTTTTATTAGTAGTTTTGACTGATCCGTCCTTGGTTTGAATATAAAATCCGGTGCGTCCTGATTTTTTTGCAACAATGCGATACCATTGATATTTTCCTGCCTGATCAGTAAATTCAATATCAGCAATATCTGGATTTACTAAAACAATTTCCAAATCATTTACATCGTAATCACTAGTATTCACTATAACCCAACTTAAAACTTGACCACCGATTTCTTTAATACCAAAGTTTTCTTCTTCGCCAAATTCAAGCGAGGTGATTGTATCTTCACTTGCTGATTGACTTGCAGTTGCATTAGGTGTATTCGAGGGCTCAGAGGGCTCTTGTTGTTTAACATTACCTGTAAGTAGTGCAACTATGTATACGATCACTAGTACTGCTACGATTGCCCCAACGATAATAATAGTCTTTTTCTTTTTTTCGCTCATTACAAAATCTCCTTTAATTCCTCTTTCTTATAGTGTTATTCCGTTATACTAAAAGGCAAGAAATTAATAATCATGCCTTTGTATTTAAATCTATTACCAAATACTCCTTGATAAAATTTTAATGCTTTATAAAGAAATTCGACTTTGACTTCGAATAAAAAAGACAATTCATTTTCGTCACTAACGCCATTTAAACATAATTCAATTAATTTATCTAGAGGTACAAGCTTAAAAATAGATCGTCTTTCAGCTAAAAGTTCAACTTTGTTTTGTAAAGATTTTGGAGCAAACATAAGATTGGCAGTATTTGTGTAATGATGTTCTAATTCATGCCTAAGCACTTCATTTTTGCTATATATAGATAGTTCGTCATCAATATAAATAGTATCGCCGATAATTGCCCCTTGAAGTCCGATTAAATCACGTTCAATTAGATTTAAATTTTGGTCATAAATCTCTTGTGATAAGCTTTCATATAATGTCATGTTATTTTCCTTCCCTTTAAAGATAAAATAACACTAATCAAGTACTATAAAACGGACTTGTTTTTAGTATTTATTTTTGTGGTTAAACCATCGATATGTTCAAATAGATCAGAATTAATTTTTTGTCCCATCGAATCCAAAACAAAATCTATTCCTTCTCTTCGAGCATGTTTAGCAGCTGGTACAAAGTCACTATCTCCAGCAATTAAGACAATCCTATCTACTTGTTTTTTATGAGAAAGACTAGCAATATCCAATCCTATCTTCATATCTACGCCTTTTTGTTTAATATCAAGTTCAAAGTCTTGTTCAACTAAATTCGTAATATTAATGGTTCCATTTAATAATTGTTTTACTCGTTGAGACTTTAAGTTATAAGAAAGTGAATTTTCTTCAAGTTTACCAAATCTTAAAGCGAATTTTCTTCTTTTAGTCAATTCTGTAAAAAATTCATTTGTCCATTTATATAGTGGTTGATTACTTAAATTAACAGTCTTTTTTAAAAGCGGATGGTACACTTGTTTATTTGATGGGGGACAATCATAATAAAAAATTCTATATAAATAATTGTAGTTAGATTTATTCTTTGTTGATAAATGTTTTTTACAATACTCCTCTAATTCTTTTGCACGTTGTCCAGGAGTTTTTTCTCCCCAAAGTTTTTTTGCCCGTTTTCTATAGAAACCACCATCAACTAAAATAGCTACTTTAATTACCATTTGTTCTCCCTAAAAAAATAACCCTTGATTTCGGCGCTTCCCGTATAGAGGGAGGTCTACTCAACAAGGGTTGGTTAACCTTTATAAAGATATCTTTACAATTATATTATATGAAATAATTTAAAAAATCAACCCTAAAATATAATTTTTTTTTGCCAATTATATCAAAAATTATTTATTTCTTTGCGCATATTGGTCAATAAGCGCCTGTATAAGCTCTTTTTGTTCATCGGTAAGGTTTTCATACCCTTGAGGGGCTGAAAGCGCTACAGGGATTTCTGAATGCGGATTATCAACACGTCCGAGAAGATAGTCAACGGAGCAATTGAGATAATTGGCTATTTCTTTTAATTTATCGTCAGGGATTGTTGCTTTTCCATTTTTGACATCTGTGAAATAAGCAGATGACCTATTTATTTTAGAGGCTAGATAACTCATACTCCAGCCGTGTTCTTTAGCTAATGCTTTTATTCGTTCATACATAGGAATAATCCTCCGAAAAAATTCTTAAATAATTTTAGAAAATATATTGACATCTTAAATTTTTTAAGATATACTATAACCAAGGTTATCAATTACCTAAATAATAACACAGAAAGGAGGGAAAGACAATGAGAAAACTAAGATATAAAAAAGGCGAATGGCTCGCAACTTTGGACGGAGAAACGAAGTCATTCGCAAACAGTTTAGAAGCACTAGAATGGCTTCTAAGCTAAAAAGGAAAGGATTTGCGGGATAACTACCCGCCTCCTTATTTAATATAGTATAGCACATTTTAGAAGTAATAACAAGCCTAAGCTATAAAAAATACTTAGAAAAGGGATGAGAGGATGACAATAGGTGAAAGAATTGCACAAGAAAGAAATAAATTGAATTTATCGCAAAGAGAGTTTGCGGAAGAGATAGGTATTGCGCAGGGGCTATTGTCACGAATTGAAAGTGATAATAAGATGCCCCCCATACAACTTATTTATCAAATGACTCAAATATTTGGAATAACGCCTAGCGAGCTGTTTGAGGGAGTAAATATTAAAAATTAATTTAATACGACTAAAAACAAAGTAAGCAAGGAAATGAATAAAGGAGAAGAAATGAATATGAATGCATTCCCCGAACAACTTCGAGCAATAAGAAAAGCAAAGGGACTAACGCAACAGAAATTGGCTGATGACTGCGGACTGGCTGCGGGTACAATTCAGCAGTACGAGCTTGGAAAGCGCAGCCCGACGGCGGTAAATTTGCACAAAATAGCGCGAGCATTGAACGTAAGTTATGGTTTTGATGAAGCGAATGAAATAATACTTTACGATTTAACATCATCTTTAAATTCAAATATCCAATTAGAAAAGGAAAGAAAATGAGCAACACAAAAATATCAATCAGAATACCTCGATTACGAGATATAGAAGGTGCCATCCGTATTTATTATGAAAATATCGAGATAGGCACTAAAGAAATAAAAGAATTATTTATAAGCCGTAATGATACTTATATAAGCAATTCAACAGCGATGAAATTAAAAAAGATAGCAAAGGAAAAAATGGCCGAGAAAGAGATAAAAAATTGGGATGCTTCGAGGGTGAATACAAAAGCGGCGTTTGAAGCATGGGGATTAGAAATAAATGATTTAGAAAAGCGGCTTTTAAAACTTCAAAAGATGGTAAATACCCGGGCTCATATGAACTCTAATATTGCTATGGAGAATGTACAAACTGCGGCGAACCATTGAAAGGGAAAGCAAAATGAAAAAATACACACAAGAGGAATTTAACAATTTTGAAAGAGATGAATACGGTCGTAAGATATGCCCGACCGGAGATTACACGGATATAAAAGCCTTCGGCGAGCGTTGCAGCTTTAGCGCGTGGTGCAGCTTCGGCGAGTGGTGCAACTTTGGCGCGGGTTGCAGCTTTGGCGCGGGTTGCGGCTTTGGCGCGGGTTGCAGCTTTGGCGAGCGTTGCCGCTTCGGCTTGCGTTGCCACTTTGGCGAGGGTTGCAGCTTCGGCGAGCGTTGCCACTTCGGCGAGGGTTGCAGCTTTGGCGAGTGGTGCAGCTTCGAAATGTATTGCAATTTTGAAAATGGCAGGGTAGCAAACGGAATATATTTCGCCTGTGACAGAATAGGAAGCGAGAAGAGAAAAACATATTTCTTTAAAGGAGATAACGGCTATTTTGTACGGGCGGGCTGTTTCTTCGGCACGTTTGACGAGTTTGTAGACCGGGTTCATCAAGTACATGCAATCACTAAGTATGAAAAGGAATATGAACTGGCGGTCGAGCTTGCGAAAGTAGTATTGGGGTAAGGGAAATGACATGTAAAGACTGTATTCATTATGAAGTATGTGAAAGCTTTGAAAAGGATTTTGGAATAGAAAAGATAGGGGCGGATTATTGTGCCTGCTTCAAAGATATATCAAAGGGATGTAAATGTTGCAGCTACACGGAGCCTCCTAAGAATTGGACTTATGAAAACGATAGCACCTTTATTATTGGCAACAAAGCATATATTGAGGCCAGTGACCCATTCTATGCCGCTATCATACGGATTAAATATTGTCCTATATGCGGCAGACCATTAGAAAGGGAAATGAAATGAAAAAAGTTATTCTTGATTTATGCGGAGGAACGGGATCATGGTCAAAGCCTTACAAAGATGCTGGATATGATGTAAGAAATATAACACTGCCTGAATTTGATGTAAGAACATATATGCCTCCTAAAAATATATATGGAATACTTGCAGCTCCGCCATGTACTGAATTTTCTGTTTTAAATTGTAAAAACGAAGCGCGGGAACGGAACGAAACAGCAGGAATGGAAATAGTAAATGCTTGTTTCAGAATAATTTACCAATGCAGACCGGTATTTTGGGCGTTGGAAAATCCACAGGGGTATTTAAGAAAATATTTAGGTATTCCAAAATTGAATTTTCAACCGTGGTTTTACGGTGATCCATGGACAAAAGCAACGGATATATGGGGAAATTTCAATATTCCCCAAAGAACATATCAAAATTGGACAGATGTTCCAAAGTTGGATTTATATATCAGACCTAACAGAGAAAAACCGAGCTTTGCTTACTTGCATAAAAGCGCATGGAACAAGATCCCCCAACTACAATTTTGCAAGCCGGAAACGGACGCTGAATTTAGAGCAATAACACCGCCCGGATTTGCAAAAGCCTTTTATGAAGCCAATAGATAGAAAGGATAAAATGAAATGAAAGAAGAAACATACCTAACCGGGATATACAGCCTAAAAGCATATACAGTAGGAGAGCTTGAGATGAAGTTAGCTCAGAGATTTGGTGGACAGGCATATGAGGCAGTATGCGACGTTGTAAACGGGCTTATCAGGGTATATGCGCCGAGGGAGGAAAGAGAATGAATGAAATCGCTTTAAAAATAATAAAAATGCTGGGCGAAGAGCTGCAAATAGAAAAGGACAGGAATAAAGAATTAAACAAGCAGCTTGAAGAAGAGCATAAAGCATGTGTAGGGACAAAAGAAGAGGTTAATTATTGGTTTGATAGATATTTAAAAACAAAACACGGAGAAGACGCGAAGGGAGAAGCTCCGCATCCCGATATTATATAAATGAATGATGATATGTTTTACAGCTATAAGATGAGAGAGAAATGACAATAGGACAGAGGATATTAGGAGGTGTTTTAGATGAACAAGAATGAATATGAGTACTTACAGAACAGATTTAGTGCAAAAATGAAAAATCATCGTGGTTATTCCACAAATAAAGAGACTGCATATAACGAAGGCATTCTAGCCTGCAAATCAATTTTGAAAGAAATTTTTAAAAGAGATAATGCATCAAAGGAGGAATAAGAAATGGCAAGTATATTTGAAATAGACCAAGAGATGATGAATTTAATAGACCCTGAGACAGGAGAATTACTTGATTTTGAAAGGTTTTCAGAACTGAAAATGCAAAAAAATATAAAAGTAGAAAATATGGCGTTGTGGTACAAATCTTTATGTGCTGAAGCGGAAGCCATTAAGAACGAAATAAGCGCATTATCCCAAAGAGTGAAAACAAAAGAAAACACAGCTCAAAATCTAAAAGAATATTTATCAAAAATACTGAATGGACAGAAATTTGAGAGCCCTAAATGCAGGATATCATATCGAAAATCAAGTGCTGTGGAGATAGAAAATGAGGAGTATTTTCTAGTACATGCGAAGGAAAAGTATTTAACAAAAAGACTTCCTATTCCAAATAAAGCAGTGATTAAAGAAGCGTTAAAGGATGGAGAAAAAATAGATGGTGCTAGGTTAGTTGAAAAGCAAAATATGACAATCAAATAAGGAGAAGAAAAATGGGAATACCGGTTTTAATTTTAGGGGAAAGCGGCAGTGGGAAAAGTACAAGCCTTAGAAATTTTAATGAAGACGAAATTGGGATATTCAATGTGGCAAGTAAACCACTGCCATTCAGAAAAAAATTGCCGACAGCAAATAACGCGAATTATAGGTCAATTATGAAAGGATTATCAGCGCCAAAATTAAAAAGATATGCTATAGACGATTCGCAATATTTAATGACCTTTGAGAGTTTTGAAAGGGTTGGAGAAAAGGGATATGAGAAATTTACCCAATTTGCATTAAGCTTTTATTCATTAATTCAGTTTGTAATAAAAAATACACCAGAAGATGTAATTGTGTATTTTTTACACCATTGCGAAATGAGTGAAAACGGAAAAATAAAGGCAAAGACTATTGGCAAAATGCTGGATACACAGTTGACACTTGAGGGCTTATTTTCCATTGTTTTGCTTTGTAAGACTGATGGCGGAAAATACTACTTTGAAACTCAGTCAGATGGTAATACGACGGCTAAGAGCCCGATAGATATGTTTGAAAAAGAGATAGACAATGATTTAAAGTTTGTCGATGGCACCATCAGAGAATATTGGAATTTAGGAGGAAAAATAGATGAATAACCTTGAAACTATTCCAACACTAAAGTTTGCCTATGAGGAGAACTCTTCGAAAGAAAATACAATTACGCTAAATACTTATAATGATTTAATTAAAAATCAATTTATTGTACAGGCTATCATCTCATATATTTCAAAACCTGATTATAGGGACTATGAACTATTACCATTTATCGAAACTTTATTAATAGCTGCAGACTTAATTGATGAACCAATGAAAAATAAATAAAAACGGAGGAATGAAAATGAAGGCATTTAACGGATTTAAAGCAGAAAGAAGAACAGTTTATGAGCCATTGCCGGCAGGAGGATATGAGGCTATTGTCAAGGATGCAGAAGAGATCAACGGCTATCTGAAAATAAGTTTTGATATCTTTTCTGGCGAATACAAGGACTACTTTAAAAATAACTATATCAATCAAAACAGTGAAAATAAGAAATGGAAGGGTGTATATAGATTATTTATCCCTAAAGACGATGGAACAGAGAGGGACAGCTTTACAAAATCAAAGTTTAACGATGCGATCGCTGCTTTTGAAGAAAGTAATAACGGCTATCATTGGGCATGGGATGAAAAAAGCCTCAAGAATAAAAAAATAGGCGTCCTATTCGGAAATAAAGAATGGGAATGGGAAGGCAGAACCGGATGGACAACAGAGTGCGCTCAGTTAACTGATGCTGAAAGCGTTAAAAAGGGAACCTTTAAAATTCCAGCAGATAGACCACTAAAGAAAAATATCAAATCAGGGATTACAGATCCTTTTGCTAATGAGTTTGTACAAGCTGATAATATTCTCGGCAGTGATGATGATCTGCCATTCTAAAGATGAATATACCGGAAATAGAGCGAGCACTCAACGGGCAGGTAATGCTCGTTGATACTCGCGAACAAGATACAAAATACCTTCACTATAGATTAAATCAAATGGGGCTGCCATATGAAAGGGAAGCGCTTAAATTTGGCGACTATTCGGCAAAATTCCCATTGCCTAACGGGGAATGGTTCAGCCTTGCAGACAAATGCTGCATAGAAAGAAAGCACGATATTTCAGAACTTTGCGCCAACTTTTGCAGAAGCAGGGAACGTTTTGAACGAGAGTTCGCAAGGGCTTCAAGCTCTAATGCAAGAATATATCTTCTTGTTGAAAATGTGGATTGGTCAAAAATTTTAAACCATGAATACAGAAGCAAGATGAGCCCCGAAGCGCTTAAGGCAAGCATATTAGCATGGCTCGCTCGTTATGACTGTAGATTAATAACCTGCAAAACAAAAGAAAGCGGAATTTTAATACGAGATATTTTGTATAGAGAAGGGAAGGAAAGATTAATGCAGAAATATATTGCGGCGGTGGAAGTGGAAAATGAGACAGAATAAAGGATATATAAGACTACACAGAAATATAGTAGACTGGTGCTGGTACAAGAATGCAAATACATTTAGGGTTTTTATCCACCTCCTGTTAAATGCAAATACAAGACCATATAGATTTGAAAATATTATCATAAATCGTGGCGAAATTGCAACGTCTTATGACAGAATTGCGGGAGCACTCAACTTGAGCTACAAGCAAGTAAGAACAGCAGTTGAACATATAGTCAGGGCAGGCACAGGGGCAGTCAAACAATACCCGAAATTCCTTGTTATAACCATATTAAATTATAATGCGTATCAGTCGGATGGGCAGTCAGATGGGCAGCCAGAGGGCAGTCAGATTTCGCAAAAAATACAAAATTTTTGCGAAAATGGGCAAGCAAATGGCCAGGCAAACGGGCAGGGAAATAATCAGCCAACAAGCGGAGAAACAGCAAATAGTGGGCAGGCAAACGGGCAGACAAATGGGCAGGCGAAGGGCAATCAAAGGGCAGGCAAAGGGCAACAATTAAAAAATAATAAAAATAATAAAAATAAAAAAGAATATATAGCCCTCTCGGGCGAACCGGAATTTGACGTTGACAGATATAATTTTTAAGGGGAAACGAAAGTGTATGAATTTAATCCACAAGATGTTTTTAGTTTTGCTGCCTTTGTTGGCGCCGAAGTAAAAGAAAAGGGAAAAGAATTATTTTTTAAGCGCTGTCCTAAGTGCCATGGTGGAAGAAATGACCTCGATACATTTTCGGTCAATCTTGAAAACGGTCTATTTAAGTGCTTTCGCGCTTCATGCAATTATCATGGCCATTTTGTTGAATTGGCGCGAGATTTTAATTTCCAGTTGGATGATGGACAAGAAAAGAAATATCGCAAACTTCCGCAAAGAAAAATAATAGTCAAACCTAATGCAGTGAAATATCTTGAAAGCAGGGGAATTCCTTCCGAAATTACGCAACGATATAGAATTACAACAAGGATTGACAACAATGACATCTTAGTATTTCCGTTTTATGATGAACAAAATGTTCTGCAATTCGTAAAGTATCGCAATACGAAGTATAACGGTGAAGGGAATAAAGAGTGGTGTGAAAAAAATACAAAACCTATTTTGTTCGGCATGGCCCAATGCACAGACTTTAAGCAACTGGTCATTACAGAAGGACAGATAGACAGCTTAACGCTTTCAACCTGCGGAATTAAAAATGCTGTCAGCGTTCCTACCGGAGCATTAGGATTTTCATGGCTATCAAATTGCTGGGATTGGATTTGCAAATTCAAAGAAGTCATTGTATTTGGCGATTATGAGAACGGCAAAATAACTTTAATCGATACACTATCTAAAAAGTTAAAATGCAAAGTAAAATGCGTTCGTGAAATGGACTATCTGTGTGAGAAGGACGCAAATGACATTTTTCAAAAGTTCGGGCGTGAAGCAATTATCAAAGCGATAAAAAATGCGGAAATAAGAGAAGTCAAGTTTGTAAAGCGTTTAGCAGATGTCGAATTTGTCAACCTAAACGATCTTCCAAAGATAAAAACGGGAATAAGGAGCTTAGATCGCATATGCGGAGGTTTAATGCTGGGACATGTCGCACTTTTAACTGGAAAACGTGGTGAAGGAAAATCAACTTTTATGTCACAGATCATTGCAGAAGCACTCGATCAAGGGAACGCGGTTTTTGTATATTCAGGAGAATTGCCTGATTTCCAATTTAAAAATTGGCTTAATTTTCAGATTGCTGGCAGCGAAAATATTAAAACTTTTATTGACGACTATGGAGAACAAAGGTATTACTTAACAACGGAGACCATTGAACTCATCAATGAATGGTATCGTGACAAAGCATATATTTTTGACAATACGGCAATCAGTGATAATGAATTTACCGGTATCATGGATGTTATTAAAGACGCGATATGTCGTTATGATATCAAGCTTGTTTGCATTGACAACCTAATGACTGCAATGGATTGCGATATCAATACGGATTTGTATAGACAGCAATCCAACTTTGTTAAATCTTTACAGAGAATAGCACAGCAGTATAATGTTGCGATCATCCTTGTTGCTCATCCCAAAAAGACAAATAATGCATTTAATAACGACACTGTTAGCGGCTCATCTGACATAACCAATGCAGTAAGCTTTGTACTGAATTATGAACGTGCAAAAGAAAATGAAGAATATAGCAGTCAACTAATGATGACAAAGAACAGGATAAATGGGCGGCTGATTATGGAGGACAAAGCAATAAAACTCTATTACAGCGGAAAATCCAAGAGGATTGTAACAGATATGGGAATGGAAAAGGTATATTCGTGCTTCGACAATTTTGAAGAATTTAAGGATACTGAAGTGCCATGGGAAAGTGAAGAATTTTAAGAAAAATACGACATAGTGTTTAAACGCCTAAAATATGCCTTAAAATCGATTTTAATTTTTGAACGATAAATTTATCATATAAATATATAAAACGTATTCTGCGGAGGGATACGGCGCCTAAGATGCATTGGGTGATGGGGAAGGAGGCAAAATGAACTATACAAAGAAATATGCTGAGGTTTTTAACTTTCACAAACAGCACTATCCACCCGATAAAACAGACGAATATTGGGAAAGGACAAGCGCGGATATGATAGAGCTTATAGAAGAATATGCTTACGATGAATTCATGAAACATTTGTTAATTGCCGTATATGATGAATTGGCAAAGGTATCAAAAGAAAGGGGAACAAAGCAATGAGAAAAAATACGTATAAAAATCCTTATGAAACAGCGTCATTTGGAGAAAGGGCAAAATATATTCGAGAGAGAAGAGGATTGTCCATCAAAGATGTTGCGCGAAAAATATATGTAGATCCCTCAACTCTTTGCAAATGGGAAACAGGAGATATCAGAATAACGATTGAAAATGCCATTTTATTAGCAAAAGCACTTAATTTCTCCATAGACGAACTAGCGGGGTTAAAAAATGACAACTAAACAATATCTAAATCAAGTACGCAATCTTGATAAAAGAGTAAATGCGAAATTAGATGAGTTATCGAGTTTACGCGCTTTGACAGAGAAAGTAACGGCTTCGTATAGTGAAAAAGTACAAGCCTCCACTTCCGATACGTTTACCAGTAATGTCGCAAAAATAGTAGACCTCGAAAAAGAAATAGATGCTGAGATAGATAGATTAATTCGTTTAAAAGAAAGAATTACAAAAGAGATTGATAGTATGCCCAGCAATACATATAGCGCATTATTATCAAGCCGCTATCTGGAAGGCAAAACTTGGGAAGATGTTGCTGAAATGCTGCATTATGATGAGCGACAAATTTTCAGGATACACGAGAATGCTTTAAAAGAATTTCGAAGAATAAATAAGACATGTCAGTAAATGTCAGTGAATGTCAGTATTTTTTTATGATATTATTACAATAGGTATTCCGGAAGTAGTTTTTATAGCATTTTCTTCTCTTTCTTTGAGACGGGTTTTTCGCTCGTCTCTTTTGTTTAAAATAATTTGGTCTGCCTAAAAGGCGATGGGTGAATAGCTGCGATGAGGTCAGGGGCGGGGGCTGCGGTTAAAATGAGGTGATGAGGTGGGAAAACACCTAACAGATAGTCAAAAGAAAAAAATTATTGCAGATTATACTGAATGTGAAAATTATTCGCAGGTTGCAAGAAAATATAAAGTATCTTTTGATACTGTGAAAAGAACGGTTCTAAACGATCCGGAAACCGTGAAAAAAACGGAACAGAAAAAAGACCAAAATACTGCGGATATTTTAGCACATATGGAAACGCAAAAAATACAAGTCTGTGGATTGCTTGATAAATATCTTGAAGCATTAGGAAATGAGGAAAAAATTAACCGTTCTAATGTTTTACAGCTTGCTACAACTATGGGAATAATTATTGACAAATATACAGCGACTGTAAGAAATGAGCAGGCACTAAAGAAACTTGACGAAATGTTAGACAAAATTGGCGGTGTTATCTAATGGCATTTACACAAAAGCAGCGTGAATTTTTAGATAATGCGAACCATCGATGGAACATAAAAGAAGGGGCGACACGTTCGGGAAAAACCTATCTTGACTATTTTGTTATCCCTAAAAGGATTCGGAGAGTTAGTGGCCTTCCTGGTCTTGTTGTTATTTTGGGAAATACAAAAGGAACATTACAAAGAAATATTATTGACCCACTACAATCAATGTATGGGACTGATTTAGTAGGCAGCATAAAAAGCGACAATACTGCAATACTCTTTGGAGAAAAATGCTATTGTCTAGGGGCCGATAAAATCAATCAAGTTGATAGGATTAGAGGTTCCTCCATAAAGTATTGTTATGGGGACGAGATGGCAACTTGGCACGAAGATGTTTTTACCATGCTAAAAAGTAGACTTGACAAACCATACAGTAAGTTTGACGGAACATTAAACCCTGAAAATCCTTATCATTGGGTTAAAAAATTTATTGATTCCGATGCAGATATTTACTGCCAAAAATATACAATTTATGATAACCCGACGTTAGATCCGGTTTTTGTGGACAACCTTAAACGGGAATATGCCGGAACCGTATATTATGACAGATATATTTTAGGTTTATGGAAAGCTGCAGAAGGAACGATATATAAACATGTGGCCGATAATCCTCATCAGTTTATAATAAATGATTTGCCCAATATAGCATTTGCTACGATTGGGGTAGACTTTGGCGGCAATGGTTCGGCGACAGCCTTTAATTGTTCGGGTTTCACTTATGGACTAAAAGAGATTATAACTTTAAAAGAGTATTACAAAAAAGGAATAATGTCTCCAGCAGAACTGGAACATGATTTTATCGCGTTTGTATTAGAATGCAAACGCTTTTTTAATGTTACGGATGCGTATTGTGACAGCGCAGAACAAACGCTAATACAAGGGCTTAGAATATCCTGCGCGAAGGCAGGAGTTGGGATTAATATACTGAATGCCAGAAAAAAAGAAATCAACGATAGGATTAGATTTTTTTGCAGGATGCAGGCAACGGGAAGGCATAAGTTCATGAAAGAATGCACTAAGACACTGGAAGCGTTTCAAACTGCGGTGTGGGATGCTAAAAGCTTAATTAAGGATGTGAGGCTTGATGATGGGACTTATAACATCGATAGTTTGGATGCGCAGGAATATGCAGTAGAACCGTATATGTCACAAATGATTGATATTTTTTAATGGTGATTAGATGTTTGAACGGATAAAAGAAAGGCTAAAGAACTTTATGCAAAAGTTTGAAGGAGACGAAAGAAGACAAGCAAAGGAATTCAAGGATATTTTTGAACTTGGTGGAGTTCCTGCTTTTAATCAATTTTACTATTTTGGCATTTTCATTTGGAAATATTTATATAAAGGTTTTTATACTCCATGGCATAGAATACTTTCCCCTACAATAGATAATCCTCGCAACAAAAGAGATATTGAACGCATGGACACAGCGAAGGCCATTTGTGCGGAGTTGGCTGGTCTTGTATGGAGTGAGCAGTGTGAAATACATGTTTCACAGGAAGGGGAAGAACAACCATTAGAAGAGTTTGTTCATGACGTTCTCGTTAAGAATGGCTTTTGGACGAAAATGCAAGAGCATATTGAACAGGTATTGGCTCTTGGCGGTGGTGCTATTAAAGCGTGGTATGAGGAAAAAAGAGATAGCCAAGGCAATGTAATTCCAAACAGCGGACAAATAAAATTGGGCTTTTGCATGGCAGATCAATTTGTCCCCACAGCATGGGACAATTCACAGGTTACTGATGGAGTTTTTATAAGCCGCGAAGCGAAAAACGGGTATTATTATACAAGGCTCGAATGGCATAAGTGGGATGGCTTAACTTATTACATAAGCAATGATGTATATAAATCAAAAAATAAGCCTTCTATGGAAGGTTCAAATGAAAGTCAGGACATATTGGGCATTTGGTATCCTCTGAATGCAGCATACCCTTTTTTAAACGCAGAGACTTCATTGCAGGGGTTGACGACATCGTTATTTACCTATTATCGTACAGCAGTAGCGAATAATATCGACGATAATTCACCTTTAGGAGTTTCTATATATGCGAATGCACTTTCCACTTTAAAAGCTCTAGACATCTGTTATGACAGTTTTATTCGTGAATTTCGCTTAGGCAAGAAACGAATTATTGTTCCTGCGCAATGCATTAGAAATGTTCCAGATCCAGTGACAGGAGAGCTAAGGAGATACTTTGATGCCAGCGACGAGGCATATGAAGCGCTTGCTACGGATAATCCTGACGCATTAAAGATTACTGATAATTCAGTAGAGTTGAGAATTGACGAACATGAAAAAGCAATTAATGCTTTTTTGTCTATTTTGTGTTTACAAGTCGGTTTCTCTGCGGGCACATTTACTTTTGATAGAGCACAAGGATTAAAGACAGCGACAGAGGTAATAAGTGAAAACAGCAAGACCTATAAAACAATAAAAGCCCAGCAACTACAGGTAAAGACAGCAATAGCCAAAATTATCGATGCCATTATACAGATTGCAAGTCTATATGATATGCACTGGGAAGGCAAAAGCATCAAAAAACTTGCTGAGAAAGGCTGGGAAACCAAAATTGTTTTTGATGACTCAATTCTTCAGGATAGGCAGACAAACATTAACGAAGGAATTCTTTTAATATCAAATGGAGTTATGAGCAAGAAACGCTTTATGGTGGAAAAATTAGGCTATACAGAAGAAGAGGCATTGAAAGAACTTAAGGAAATAGCTGAAGAGGGAAATATAACTGCAAGTGCATTTGATATAGCAGATGGAAATTCGATTGAAGGTAATGGGCTCAATCCAAATACTGAACCTGAAGCGCAGGAAGAAAAAGAAGAGGCTGCAGAAGAGGAAGCTTGAGGTTTGATTAAATGGCAAAACTAACGCCGGAAGATGTTCTGCATTTATCAGAGACAATCGAAAACGTATATATCAAAATAGTTGATGCGCTTTTAATAAACATGGCCAAACATTTTAAAGGCGATAAGGCATTGCCTTTAAATGAATGGGAATTAAAAAAACTTTCTGAACTTGGCCAATTAAATAAAGAGAGCGTTGCAATAATCGCAAAATTAGCAGGGTCCAATCCTGAGCTTGTAGAAAGTGTATTGAATGATGCTGCTTTATTAGCAACAAGAGATGTTGAAGAAGACCTAAAAAAAGGTGTTAAGCTAGGCAAAGTAAAACCGCCGTCAGGGGCTAATGTATTAGCGAGTGCGAGTATTGTAAATGCATTAAAGGCATTTGAAGAACAATCGATTGATAAGCTTAATTTAGTCAATACGACTATGCTTAAAAGCACCTTGGAACAATTTAGAAAGGTCATAACCAATACTGCAAACATTGAAAGACAAATGCAGGCTGTACAGGATATATTAAATACGCAGACAGGAAAGGTCATAACCGGTGTTTCAAGCCGTACAGAGGCACTGAGACAGGCTTTATCACAGATACATAAGGAAGGTATCACGGGATTTATTGACAAAGCAGGACACAAATGGACGCCTGAAGCATATGTCAATATGGATATCCGTACTACCGTTCATAATACTGCCATTGAGTCTGTAAAAATTCGTCAGGAAGATTACGGCGTTGATATTTTTAGGGTGTCGCGCCATAGCGGCGCAAGACCTTTATGTTATCCATATCAGGGACGCTATTTTTCATGGAACAATTCAAGCGGTACTTTTTATGACGGTGAAGGAAAACAACATAGATATTATCCAATATCTTCCACTAGTTATGGGAAACCAGCTGGCCTATTTGGTATAAACTGCGGACATCATCCCATTACTATTATTCCAGGAGTATCTATACCACGAGATAGAGACGTTGAGAATAAAGAAGAAAACGATAAGATATATAAAATCTCACAAGAACAGCGTAAACTTGAGAGAGAAATAAGATATTCAAAGCAAAAAGCTGCAATGTTGGAAGCTGCAGGAGATAGGGAAGGCTTTGAAAAAGAAGCTGTAAAAATAAAGCAAAAGCAAGCGGACTATAATGCCTTCTGCAAGGCTACAGGACGCACGAAAAGGCTTGATAGAACGCAGGTTTTTGAGTATAATAAGAGTGTATCAAGTAAAGCTACCGCGGCTACAAGAAGTATTGTTTCATCTGATGGCATATCTGTAAAAAAGACATCTCATTCTATTACTCAAGCAGTAAAACGAAATATTACAAATGATCAAATTGCAGATACGCTTAAAAATCCGTTAAACATAACGGATGTAAAATACGATAGTCAAGGAAGGCCAAGCAAAAAATATATTGGTGAAAAAGCTACAGTAGCGGTTAATCCAGAAAATGGGAATATTGTAACAGTACATGGAACTCACACAAAGCTTTTAAATAAGCTTAAAGGAGAGAAAAAATGAAGTATAAGTTTACAAAAGCAGAAGTGGAAGCGCTCCGTAATCTTTCTATACCGTTTGATCCTTTTTCTGATTTATCAGAAGAGGAAGAACTCTTATTGTTAGATATCGTAGATGACGCAGCCGCTCGTATAGGATATGATACGCCAGAAGGTGATTTATATACTGATATTTTAGACAGCATGGCGAAACAGACCGAATAAATCGAACCATCCAGAGAGGGTGGTTTTTTTATTTCAATTTAAGAAAGGAAGAGCAGATGTTATCTTGAATATTATTTTTAATAATCGGATTACAAATTAAAGCTCCAATATTTTTTTATATAATTTTAGCTATATATTTTTGCTTTAGTTTGGTTTCCGCAATAATTAATTTAGCAGAGAGGATAAAAAGGTAATTGAATGGAATGCAATCATGAATTTATAGGAATTTTAAATGGTGTACGCTGTAAAAAATGCGGCGTATTTTTAAGTTTGACGGATTATAGAAAGCAATATAATATGCAGATTAATAACAAGAACTCATCGAATGAAAATACACAAAAACCAAGAGGAAGAAAGAAGGTGAAAACTGATGAATGAATATGAAAAGCTATGCGCTTATCTAAAAATTGTATACTGCAATCTTTTTTCACTGCACCATAACCTCGTTGGTGGAAATTGGTACGGAGATCATGAGCGGTTAGGTGATTATTATCAAAAGATAGGGGATATGCTTGACGAGCTTGTTGAAAGAGGCTTATCTCTCGGATATAAAGAACCGTCCATAAATGATGCCGTTATAGCATTCTCAAATGATATTTTGCCTTGTCAGGATAGGGAAAAGGGTGATAGCTTCGGATATGTCTTAGAAGCATTTAGGTCGGCGGCAGGCTTGATGAAATCGGCGGAAACAATCGTTCCTCCTGATGTTCAAAACAAACTGCAGGAAATGGAATATGATTTGAATTTTGAGGCAGATTATAAAATCGCGCGCCTCATTAACCAAACGGCAGAGAAAGCAAAACAGAAAATTTACAATGAAGATGACGATTGATAAAAACTAAAATAACAATAATTCAGTGCCTAGCAATATGCAAGGCGCTTTTTTATACCTAAATTCGCCCCTGTAGTAAGGCGTTAAACTACGTTGCAATTCGCCCGCCGTTCTTGGGCGTTAAAGAAAGGATGTATTTATATGGCATTTACAAGAAGATCATTAGCGGCTCTTGGATTAAGTGAAGAACAGGTTGAAAAGGTAATGACATTGCATGGTACCAGTATGTCGGACTTTATTCCTAAATCTGAGTTACAAGGGAAAATTAATGAGGCTTTGGAGGAGGCACAAAAGAAAGCGCCTGTTCCAGACATTAAAAATAGTGAAGATTACAAGGCTTTGCAAAAGGAATTTGATGGATATAAACACAAGATTGAGACCTCTGCAGAGCTAAAAAAGGGTGGCGTTAAGGATAAGTTTATAGATCAGGTCTTTTCTCTTTTAGAAGAGGGAAAGCCAGCAAGTGAACAGCTTGACGCAATTAAAGAAAAATACGAAGAATTTTTTAACAAAGAAACACAGCAAGTACCCAGCACACCACAGTTTGGAGCCGATATAAGAGGACAGATGCCGACGGGCAAAACAGGCACAAGCTTTATGGATGTGTGGGGATATGACAAGAAAGGATAATTTAAAATGGCTTTTACACAATTTAATTTGAATTATGCAACAGAATACAGTAAAGCAATGGCAAACGCTTATCCATATATCTCTCATTTTTCAGATTTATATGGTAGTCCGAACAGCGCAACATATAAGCCGCTTTCAGGTAACTCGGTAGCAGTGCAGAGTATGACTACCAGCGGAGCACGTGCAGTTGACCGCGATCAGATTACCGGAACATTTACGCGTAATTTCAATACAAAAGAGCAGGTTTTGACTATGCGTATGGACAGAGAATGGGATACTCTTGCTGATCCTATGGATATACAGGAAGATCCTATTGTCAATATAGCTAACATAACAAAAACTTTTAATCAGTTTCAAAAAGTTCCTGAAATGGACGCTTATGCAGCATCAACTTTAGCAAAAGCGGCATCTGAATTTGGCAGCGCGGACGCAACTTCATTAACTGCGGATGATATTCTGGAAACATGGGATGGCTACCTTGCATATATGGTAAATCAGCGCGTTCCTCGTGATAGAATTCGTTGCAAGATGACACCTGACACATATAAGTTGCTTAAGGAAGCGGCAGGAATAACGCGCTTTGTACAGGCTGATACGGGCATTCGCGACATAGATAGAAACGCTGGGAAATTAGACGGTGTATCTATTGAGGAAGTTCCGAGCGACTTGATGATGTCTGAATATGATTTTACTGAAGGATGGGCGGCAACGAGTGCAGCAAAACAGATTAATTTGCTGATGTTTGATCCGCTTTCGATAGCAGCTCCCATTGTATACGATACATCAATGATGTCTGCTCCGACTGCACAGAGCAGAGGCAAGTGGCTGTATTATGAAAGGTATTATTATGATGTGTTTGCGCTCAACCAGAGATTACCGGGTATTTTAGTAAATCTCGCGGCAGCTCCTTCTATTGGAACTATCACATTTACCACAAGTGCGGGAGCAGATAGCACGCATACAATTATTAATGGCCTTGCGCCTGCTCCTTACGGCATGGGTTACGTTGCGAAATCTGGAGCATCTGCATCTCTACCCACTTATGGACAGGCATGTACATCAGGGTGGACACCTGTAAATAATGGAGATGCATTAACAACAGCATCGGCTCAGGTCATCACAGTTGCACTTGTAAATAAGACAAAAGGCAATACAGCAACAGCTGCTGGCTCTGCAACTGCGGTTGTAGGTAGTTAACGAGGTGCGATAAAATGGCGTACATAACCTATCAACAATATAAAGAAATATATGGTGAACCTCCTGTTTCGGAAGATAATTTTTCTGTGTACGCCGGACTTGCGTCAGACCTTATAGATGGTATGACGCAGTACAGAATTGAAAAGAGCGGTGGAATATCTGCTCTTTCTCCTTTTCTGCAAGAGTTAATCAAAAAGGCAACGGCGGCACAAGTACTATATTTTACTCAAATTGGCCTTGAAACGGTATTAACCGGCCAAGCGGGACAATCCTTCACTGTTGGTAAAGTATCGGTATCCGGTGGTTCTTTAGCAAATGCGAACGCGAAGGCGGGCGAATTGATGATAAGTCCATTAGCAGCAGCAATACTTGAGCAAACGCCGCTTATGTATAGGGGGGTGTATGTATGCTCAGACCGATACCTCAATCCCTTTTGGGGGATTTAGCAGTTATAAAGGTGTGCGCTGGTTTAGATGCATGGCAGGAACCTGCATGGGAAACGTATGTAGTCAAAAATGTGCATCTGCAAAACACAAATGAAGTCAAAAAGAGCAAAGAAAATACTGAAATTGTATTGAGGTCTATCTTGTTTATAGATGGAACTCGCTCTTTGCCCGCACTCGATTATGATAGCTTGGCGGAGCAATCACAAAAGGCCGGGAAACCTATGCGATGTGAAGTATATAATTCTGCTGGGCAAAAGTATGGGGATTATGAGGTGATTACAACAGATCCTGTTCCAGATGTTCCTGCGACAAGAACGCATCATATAGAATTGGGGCTTATTTAGATGAGTGTAAAAATTAAATTATATGAGGACGCAATTAAAACGCGAATAAAAAGCGGAACAGAGCTTGCGACGATTGCTGTGACAGAAGCAGTTGTTGAGTACGGAAATATTTTTGTTAGGGAAGATCAAGGAACACTTAAAGACAGTGCATTAATAAAAAGTCAACCAAAGAAAGGCCTTGCCATTTGGGACACCGATTATGCTAAAAGAGTGTATTATACTGGAACTCCTTCAAAAGATGTAAATGCCAATGCTTCATTAATGTGGGCGCAAAAGGGAATAGATACTCATAAAACAGAGCTTCAGGAAATCGCTCAAAACGCATACAGGAAAGGAATGGGATAAACCTTGAGTGTATATACAGATGTATTAAACACTGTTGTAGGCTTAATTAATGATACGAAACCTTATTCTAAAGTTATCATTGGTTCTTTACCACCGCAAAATGGAATTTCAATAGCTTGGGTTTCTTCTTCAAATAATGAGTTTTTTACCAAGCGCTCTGCAGTAGAAATGACGGCAGTATTGAATGGTAAACATGAAAAGCAAAAGACAGTAGCTGACGGCTTGGGTGCAATACATACAAGCTTATCGATGCGAAAGCAGTATCCAACAGCGGATAACTTCCAAATTACAAATATATCGACACTAAGCGCGCCGACATATCTAGGGCGCGAGGAAAACAAAGAATGGCTCTATGGCTCAAGCTTAAGGGTCAAATTTTTTTTGAAAGGGGATTAATAAATGGCAGCTTATGGCTTAATGACTATGTACAACCTTACTGCAAAGATAGGAACCCAGAAGAGCGGATCTGGTTCTCCTGCAACATGGACATATGCAGAGCTTGCAGAAGGAATTGATAACATAGCAGAAGCATTAAATGAAACAGTACAACAGTATTTTTTCTTATCAGACGATGGGTTTGCTAGAAACCATGTAACAGGAATGGCGCCCGCATTTACTCTTACAGGTAGACGCGTGGTTGGAGATGAAGCTCAGGATTATATATTTGGAACTAAATACAGCCTTGATACAGCTAGACAGTCGTCTTTCCAGATTTCATATGTAGATGCAGAAGGCGCTACTGTAGAAATAACTTGTGATTGTACAATTTGCAATATTCAGGAATGGTCGGGTGCGACTACAGATGATAGCGCGATTTCATTTGAAATACGCTTTGACGGAAAACCGGAAACAAAAACAACTCCGGCAGGTTAATTATTATGCAGGGGGAAACTACCCCCTGTTTTTACTATATAGGAGATTTTTATGTATACAATAAAAAGACAATCCCTGTTTACAGATATTTTAAAATTAGAAGATGAAAACAATAACTCTAAAGAAATAGCTTTTTCACTATCACTTGACCCCAATGTTTTAAAAGAATATAGAAAAATTCAGCTAAGTTTAATAGATTTGCAGAAGGATAGAGATGATCAAAGTCCTGAAAAGTTAGAAAAATACGGTAAATGTATTGTAGAGTTATTTACTCTAATTTTTGGTGAGGCGAATACAGAAGAGATTTTGACCTTTTACGAAACCAATTATACAGCGATGTTAATTGACATTTTCCCTTACATACGAGATATTGTTGTTCCTGAATTCCAGAAGACTGCAAAAAGGATGAGCAAGAATATAAGCAATAGATTTAAAAAATGAAACAGTCCTTAGCGTCTCCTTTGCCTAAATATGTCCATACCAATGCAGGAAATTTTAAAATTAAGCCTACTTTCGGAAGGGTACTTACTTGTTATGAAATTTTGCAAGATGAAGTGTTTGATGATTTAGACAAAATTATTTTATGTTTGCGATTACTTGTAAGGAATAAAATAAAATTATTGTTCTTGAGTTCAAAACAGAAAATAGTACTATTTGAAGCTATTTTTAAAGAAATTATTTCAATAAATGATGACAAACGAGCGACTATTAAATCTTTTGATTTTATCCAAGATAGTCAATATATATATGCAGGATTTATGCAATGCTATGGAATTGACCTTTTTAAACAGCGCGACACACTGCATTGGTGGGAATTTCTTAGCCTTTTTTCGGGGATATCAAGTGATACTCGAATAGCACAAATAATAAATATACGCACGCAGCCTATTCCAAAATTAACAAAATACAATGCTGAGGAACGGGCGAGAATTATGAAGTTAAAAAATGAGTATAGACTTGAAATGACTGAGAAGGAAAGACAAGAGAACCTTGCGCAAGGATTAATAAAGATTGTGAAAACGTTGGAGGGGATGTCTAAACGAGAAAGATAAAATGTCCTTTTTGTGGGTATTTAATGCCGATAAAGATAGGGGATAATGCATCTTGCAAAGGTGTATGGGTGCGCTGCAAAGGCAGAAATTGTAAAAAAGAATTTGAATTGAGAATAGAAAATACAAAAATCAAGTAGTGCCATCATGTGCCGATGATTTTTCCTAAATAGAGAGGTGAAAGATCATGGCAGATGGCCAAGTTATTATAGAAGCTCATGTCGACAATAGCAAAATTGATCAAGATGTAAAGCAGAGTGAAAAACAAATTGATTCGTCATATAAAAGTATAGGCAATTCTGCTGATAAAGCGGGCAGCAAAGTTGCCAAAGTAGGAAAAGCATTTAGTGTCGGGTTTGCTGCTATAGGGGCTGCTGCAGTCGCTGTTGGCAAAGAAGCTATAACCGGAGCTGCAAATCTTGATAAGGCGATGAACCAATTTGCAGCGTCAACAGGGATAGGTGCAGCTGCTCTTGGCGATTACGAGGAGACTCTAAAAAGTATATATGCAAATAATTATGGAGAGTCCTTCGAAGACATAGCTGCGGCTATGCAAACAGTAACCCAACAAATGGGTAAATTAGACCAAGCTTCTTTACAGTCTATAACAGAAAGTGCATTTGCTTTAAAAGATACTTTTGGTTATGAAATAACCGAATCTGTAAGAGCGGCGAATACAATGATGACGCAGTTCGGCATTTCTGGCGATAAGGCTATGAACTTAATTGCTTCAGGAGCGCAGAAAGGTCTTGATTTTTCTGGTGAACTAATTGACAGCATATCAGAATATTCTGTTCAGTTCGCTAAAGTTGGCCTTGATGCTGATGATATGTTTAAAATCATGCAAAAAGGCTCAGAAACAGGTGCTTTTAATCTAGATAAGATTGGCGATGCAGTTAAAGAGATGTCAATTAGAGTTGTTGACGGCTCGAAGACAACCACTGAAGGATTTGAAGCCATCGGTCTGGATGCTGATAAAATGGCCGCTAAATTCTCGGCCGGGGGAGACAGCGCAAAACAGGCCTTTGAGCAAACGGTCTCAGCTTTAGCAAATATGAAAGATCCACTTCAACAAAATATTGCCGGAGTGAACTTATTTGGCACAATGTGGGAAGATTTAGGCCCTGAGGTAGTGACCCAATTAGCTTCAATTGAAGATGGAGCTTATGCGGCATCAGATAGCCTAGAAAAGATTAAAAGCGTCAAATATGATGATCTTGGATCAATGTTTGAGGGACTAAAGCGCAGTATTGAATTACTGTTAATCCCATTAGGTGAAACATTAATCCCCGTACTACAAGAGCTAATGGAGACAATAGGGCCAATCGCTGCAGATATTGGACAATCTTTAGTTCCGATGCTCGGAGCTTTGATGGAGTCCCTAGGACCAATCATTACTTCATTGGCCGAAGCTCTGGCTCCTTTAATTACTTCACTTATGGAAGCGCTAGTGCCGCTTGTTGAAATAATGGGGGAAACGCTTATGCCGCTCTGCGAACAGTTAAGTGAAATTCTTATTGTTCTTGCAGAGCCACTAGGTCAATTAATTGAATTTATCGGACAAGTATTGGGAATTGCACTGCAATTAATCAGTGAAGTATTGACTCCAATATTAGACCTGCTCATCCAAATCCTAGAGCCAATAACCGCTTTATTAGATGGCATTCTTGAACCTCTAATGGAAATGCTTGATGCATTATTAGAGCCTTTGCTGACGCTAATTAATACTGCGCTTCAACCCATATTGAGCTTGGTTAATGCTTTAATAGAACCTTTAATGAGTTTAGTAGAAGCCATTCTGCCACCCTTACAAGAGCTATTTGCAGCATTAACTCCAATTATTACTGAAATTTTTAACGCTCTAACTCCTCTGTTTAATTTATTTAATGAGTTAGCTTCATTTTTAAGCAGCATATTGGGACCTGTTATTGAAGTGCTAGCAGATATGTTTACAGGAATATTAGGAACCGCTATTGATAACGTCATGGGAGTTCTTGAAACATTAATGGATATATTCGGAGGAGTAATTGACTTCATAACAGGTGTGTTCACAGGAAACTGGGAGCAAGCATGGGAGGGGATTGTCAATATCTTTAAGGGTATTTTTAATCTTATTCCTACAATTGTAGAAAGCGTTATAAATGGTGCAATAGGCATTATAAACGGAATTATTAGCGGTATAAATGCCGTAACAGGGTTAATAGGTATTCCAGAAATACCGAAAATTCCGAATGTATCAATTCCACGCTTTCACGTTGGTGGAATTGTCGATTTTAAAGAAGGGGAAGGCACAGCACTGCTAAAGAGTGGAGAAATGGTACTAACGCAGAAACAACAGGCAGAACTATTCGCTATAGCAAATGGTGCGGCGCCAAGCAATTCTGCTTCTTCTCAACGCCCGCTTTATGCAGATATTACGTTAACAGGTAATGTTGAAGTTGACGGATTCCAATTAGGAAAAATTGTATTACGAAACTTAGATGATGCTGCTGCATTCACATTAAGAGGGTAATTAAAACATGAAAGCATTAATTAACGGTATTGAATACGATGCACAAATAAATTTTTCAATATCTGAACAAACAGGAAATAAGACTTCATCGGATATAAGTGTAGTTGTCAATAATCAACCCTTTCCCGTATCAGGAGATATTATTGAATTAAAAGACGATAATGAAAATACTATTTTTTGGGGAACTTGCGGCATACCTTCTTCTCCTAAATACCAAACGGGGTATGAAAAGAAGATATACTCCATTACTTGTGGAAATGCAAATTCTATATTATCAAACAGAATAATAAATGTAGCATTTCAAGAGCATACGATAACAGAAATTGTCCAGGCACTATTTGACAACTATATATCCCAAGAAAATATCACTATTGGGAAAATTTCTGATATTCCGGTTACAATGGAGGTATACACTGCCGGAGATTTTAATTTACAAGATGCATTAAATGAGCTTGCCGACCTCGTGGGTGCTGTTTGGCGTGTAGATAATCAAAAAAAATTCTACTTTATAGTAAAAGAAGAATTCCCAAAATTTCCACATGTTATAAATAAAAATTTTTTATTAGGCACAGAGATGCAGCACAAGACGAAAGATTATTTGACAAGAACAGTTCAATACGTGACGGGAGCAACGGACTATACAAGTGCACAAGAGGAAAAATATACATATGATGGGGAACAAGATGCATTTACAACGGTATTTCCTTTAGCAGAAAAACCTAAAATATATGTCAATGATGAAATTGTACCGAGTGATCGAATAGGTATAAACGGGATAGACGATATCGATGAAAATATTGTCTTTTCCTTCTCTTATAATTCGCAGACAATAGCAATAAAGGATAAAGAATATCTGGAAACTGGAGACACAATATACATTGTATATGTGGGGATTTTTCCTATTCGCGTAGTTGCATATAATAACTCAAAAATTGAAGAAATAGCAGCCCTGACGGGCACAAGTGGCTTGCGTGAAAATGTATATATTGCCACCAATGTAACTACTACGCAAGATGCGTTACAGCTCGCTAATTCGCTTTTAACGCAGTTTGAACAAAGCACAGGGGAAATCACCTTTTGGATATTATCGTCTCAATTAGAGCGTTTAGGAATGTCTATAGGTGATACGGAACTCTTGACACAAATAGAATTTAATTTAAGCGAGCTTGGAATAACAGGTACTTATTTAATCGTCGAAAGAACAATTACACCGGCTTCTATTTCCACTGGAGATTATAAAATATCATTGCGTTTAGCTGATAGAAATTATTTAAAATCTTATGGAGAAACAATTTCTAATTTATATAGAGATATAAGTCAATTATTTATAAGACAAGACGATGTCATTATTAATCAAAATAATACGAACGAAATAATTAAGCTATCAGAAGAAATGATTTCTAGCAGTGCAATGCCTTCATATCCTACTTCTAATATTGTAAACGGAGGATTATTTGTATTTGTTCAATTCGACAATATTTATTATCCAATGGCAGGGGGCTCGTACAGTGGAAAGTTAGAAAACGATATTCCTCATTATCCAACGCAAACTATAACGCCTTCAGACGGTAATATGTTTATACCAGCTGATTTAAATGCCGATATATACCCAATTTAGGAGGTTATGTTTTGAATAATGAAGATTTAAAAATGAAAGGAAGCTTTTTAATAAGAGCTTTGGATAAGGATACCGGAAATATTTTAAAAGTTTGGCGTATTGATAATCAATTAATGGTTGTAAATCAGAATATCAGAGCGCAGCTTCTGATGGGAACGTATGCAGGCGGCGCAGATGGGCTTGAAATAAAATATTTCGCTTTTGGTACAGGCAATCGGGCAGTAACAGCGAATGATACTACTCTTCAAAATGAAGTATACCGCAAACAAATAACACAAATATCAAATCCCTCTGTTGGGGTAGTCCAATCTGTTGTCAGTTTAGGTTCTCAAGAATGCAATTATGATATTAAAGAGATAGGTGTTTTTGTAGGCCCAGACGCATTAGGCACTACAGATAGTGGAATCTTGTTGTCTCGGGTATTAGTAAATATAGAAAAAAATACTAATATGGTGCTAAATATCGTTCGTACTGATACTTGCACTATTTAAGGAGGAGCTATGGCATATCAAAAAAATACGTGGGAAGACCGTACAGGGGTAGGACTAAATAAATTTACTGATCAAGATGGAAAATTATATGAGTTTACACCTACTCCAGACAGTATAACTAGTGTTGGGACACCTTTTTCAGCAGCATGGATGAACCATATTGAAGAGGGTATAGCAAATATTTATAAATACGGAACTACATTACCTTCTTCTGGCTCAGAAGGAGATCTCTTCTTTTTAATCGAGGCTTAATATGGCTATTACTCCAGCAGGCACAGTCCTCGTTAAAAAGGAAACCTCGTACACTAGCATTTACACATATTATAAGGCGACACTATCGACTGCGCCGAAGGTTGAAGATAACAATGTAAATTTCAACATTCAAATTCAAATAACTTTAGGCCCAAGCTCAGGGCTCGGCATTGGTGCTGTGAACAATAGAACTGCATTTGTATATAACAGCGAAGGAAAACTAATAGGGTCACAGTTAATAAAAAACAACTCTAGATGGGAAGCTGGAGAGAACTATACCTATACAATATCATGCTCAGCGCCTGTTTCTTCGGCAAATGGAACATTACGAGGTTGTTATATTCGCATTAAATATTCTGCGTCGTCAGATTATGGGACTGGTATAAAATCATGTTATTGGAATGGTTCTTCCGGAGTATCCGGCGGCAGTGTTGGCAACACATTTTCGATTAATTATGAGAGTGATACCTACACATTAACGGTAAAAGCAGGAACAAATATTGCATCGGTATCTGGAGGTGGAAAGTATACAGTAGGTAAATCTGTAACAGCCACATGCACATTAGCAAACATTACAGGTTATGATGCTGTATTTTCAAAGTGGAAAAGTTCGAATACTGGGCTTTTAGCTGACAGTACGTCTCAAAGGTATACTTTTAACATGCCGTCTGGGAATGTAACTTTAACGGCACAGGCAACACGTACAGCAAAACAATTTACTGTTACTTTTAATCCAAATGGAGGTACCGTATCTCCGACATCTAAACAAGTTACTTATGACCAGCCTTACGGTACACTACCAACGCCAACAAGAGGAGGATATCTCTTTGGAGGTTGGCAGGATAGTAAGGGACAGATAATCACAGCTGAAAGCATTGTCCAAACTGCTTCAAATCATACATTAACTGCGCAGTGGGCTGCTGGCGGCGCTAAGGTTTATATGAATGGTTCATATCGAACGGGTACTTGTTATTTATATTTAAATGGCACATGGAAAAGAGTGATGCCACATGTTTACCACAATGGCTCATGGAGGGAAGGATTATAATGGCATATCAAAAGAATACTTGGGTTGCAAGAATAGGAACAAATTTAAATCGGTTTTTAGACCAAAATGGGAATGAACTTATATTGACGCCTGCACCAAGCGAAGTGTTACAACAAGGAACGCCATTTTCGGCGGATTGGATGAACAACATTGAAGAAGGAATTGAAAGTGTTTCAAATGAAGCTGATAATACGGCAAATGGGCTACAAACTCACGAAGATAATACAACAATTCATTTGCCTAGTACCGGAATTTTGCCAATAAATAAAGGTGGCACAGGAGCAACGAGCGCGACGGCGGCAAGGACGAGCTTAGGGGCAGCAAGTTCTAGCCACACACATTCATTGTCATCATCGACGATAACGGGAACGCTGCCCATCTCAAAGGGCGGGACGGGAGCGACGACACAGACAGCGGCCCTTGCTGCGTTGGGCATCAAGGCTGGGAGCGTAGGGCTGACCATACCAGCAAATGAGTTACGAGTTTCTACAAAGATTACATTTGACACTCCTTATGAAAACGGCAGTTACTCAATAGCGGTGCTGCCAGCCTCATCGATAGCAGGCGGTCAATGGGGAAGGACGGCAACCTTTAACGATAAGTCTGCGTCAGGCTTTACAGCGTATATAGGAATGAACAATACAACGGACGAGGCGACTGGTACAGGACTTGTGTGGATGACAGTGCCATATGTAAACGAATAAGGAGGAACTTATGATTATTAGGACAAACGAAGAGGGATATATTACAGCGTATTCAGTAGGAGACGGGCATATAGA
>OBKD01000080.1_pt1 | contig 29136 bp, 39 predicted proteins | sample 1481601 | NCBI WGS metagenome assembly OBKD01 (sample SAMN02044695, study PRJEB22538) | human gut metagenome
GCTCGCTTCTTCCGTTGTCGCCGTTTATGTAAGCCTTGCGTGAAGGCAGACCGAGAGCAGTTTCTGTACCGTTATCCTCGATAAGTACACGCTGAGTTTTAACTGATACGCTTTCTGTTGTAAGATTATCTACTGTGATTACATTCTTAATTTCCATAATAATAAAACCTCCAAAATTAAACTAAATATGTGCCTGTAACTGTTATCGACTTGCTTGCAAGAGATGAATCAGATTTAACCAATATGCCAGTACCATTTATACTTGCTACACTTGCACTGCTTCCGTTTATATATGCAGTTGCGGCAACAGCTCGTTTTGCGATAATTGGTAAGCCTGTAACCGTCAGAGATGTACCCGTTATATCACTTCCTGCTGTTATTGTAACCGTAATCATTATAGTGTTGCCATTATAAACATAGTCGGCATTTTTTACAGTAATTGTGCCATCTCCATCAAGGCTTGGAATCCATGTTCCAACCTCATCTATTTGTGGAGTATATGAGGTAATTTTCGTCCAATTACTCCAAGTACTGCTTGAACAGTTTCTCAGATATAAAGCTCCCTTGCCCGGGACAATAGCTATCTGTTCTGTAAGTGTTGAAGCTACTGCGTGCATTACGAAAAGCTTGTATGTACTGCCTGTAACGGGTGCATTAGCTATGCTTGCACTTACAGAAGCACCAATATCATAAGTACCGTCTGTTGTGAAATTATTAAGGTCGGAATCAGCAGGAATAGTTGTAACTGCTCCTAAATATGGGGCTTTAAGATTTTGCACTGCATCATAAGTCTTTGTTGCCCCTGTGCCACCAAGCGTAATTGGCTGTGTTCGGCTTGATACTTCATCTATGCGATTGCTTGTTGATGCAACATCTGCAAGAGCCTTTTGTAACGCAGAGAAATCCTCAGTCTGTTCAACAACATCTGTTGAAAGTTTTGCATCAACAACGCAATTAAATCTCGCAGATGTAATAATTTCCTTACTTGTACCATATACAGTAATTTCACACTCAAGAGTTGTTGCTGTAGAAAGAATATTCGCTGTCAGTTCAGCAACAATAACGCTATCGACTATCGAGCAATCTTTAAGAGCAATAGTTTTATTTGCTTTTTTATCATATGCCGTAAGCGTTACACGCTCTTTGTTCAAAACAATAGGCTTTCCGTCAGCAGTAAGAACAATGTCAATATATCTTGATTTGTCATCATACTGCTTTGCAATAATTGTCTGTGTACTTTTCTGTGCATTAACATTCAAGGTCAATGCGTAATGTGGTATTTGCATAATATTTCCTCCATTTATGCTTTAGTTTTCCAAGCTCCATTAGCTTTAATGAATATCTTCTTGGCTTTATGCCATTCGCCGTTTATTTTTACATAAACAGCCTTTGATGTTTTCCAATCACCACTTACTTTCAGCCTTAGGTTATCTGTTGTAACAGACGGTAAAACTGAATATGCAGCAGAGCTTGACCAGTCTGAATATAAACCATAGCTGTTTTTCGCTCTTACAGCATACTGTAATATTCCTGTCGAATCGTAAACAGTAAAAGCGGTATAGTTGCTTGGTGTAGTGGTTTTTGTTTGTACAGTTGTAGGGTCAAGCTTTGCCCAGGATGTCCACGATTTACCTCCGTCAGAGCTATACCTTACCCTTACCTCGTAATATGAGGTCGTTCCTGACCAGGTAATTGTTATCGAGTCGGTACGCTTGCCTGAGGCAGATAAAAGCTTAAGATTCTTCGGCACAGCGGGAGCTGATGCACAAGTATATTTGGCACTGCCACTTGTCGAGGTAAGCCCACGAGAATTTGTAGCACGAACACGGAAATATATTACACTGCCGTTCGTGTAGCCATTTGCGGACGGTGTAAAGCTTACCGATTTAGCTGTTGTAGTTGAGATTGTCTTCCAAGACATATTGTCACTGCTGTGTTGATAGGTGTACTTTCCTGCTCCGCTGTCGCCCCATGAACACGAGGCACTTATAGTCAAAGTCCGAGTGCTTAAACCTGAGCTTGAGCTAAGAATTGTCTTTACCTTGCTCGGAGCTGTACCCGCTGGAACTGCAAGAGTGCGGTTTCCGCTTGATATGCTTGCGGAAACCTGTGAAGAGTAGAATTTAATACTTGCTGAAACAGTTTCCGCCGAAGTTACACCCGTCACCGAATACCAGCCTGTGCTTGAGGGCAGATATTTAACGAGTGCCGATGACCATTGCGATGGTGAAGCATCCTTGAGAGTAACACCGCTTGCAACTGTCTTGCCCGCAAGAGTAGCTGTGCATTTAAGGTTATAGCCGAAATAGCTTGCCCCTGTAATCGGTGCTGTGCTTATTTTAAAACGATAGTAAACAGTTGAGCCACTGCGTTTAGTTTCAGCAGATACAGTGAATCTAATCGCAGGGCTTGTCGGCATTGTATATGTTGCCTGTAATTCAGCCATTTTTACACCTCCTAATACTGAATATAAATATCGCCGTTATTGCCAACTGTTGTACTTGGCTCTGCTGTTCCGTAACGAATAGGCTTGTTGCTCAGATTCACATAATTGCTGTAATATGAACCGTGTTGTCCGTCGAGGAGGTCGGAATCAAGCTTAGAACCCGAGCCACTCACCTCAAGAAGCTTTGAAAGAAGTTCATTAGAGCTTATATCAGCCTTGCCTGTAACCTTGGACGGCTCACGCTTATCCTCAATGGATTTTGCCGTTGTGGAATTTGCCGCAACAGTAAGCTGTGCAAGAGCTATCTCAAAAACATCTCCTCCTTCTGTGAGTGCTGTTCCCGACTTATACACGGCTGTAATATTCCTTGCCTCGCTTCCTAAGTCGAGCCTTAATACAACGGTATCGGTATGTTCTGATGTGCCTGAAGCTATTGCAAGCGTTTTTGCAGAATCGAGCTTGTACCAATAACCGTTGATAATAGCCGAGCCTGCACTTACTGATAGACCACTCGATGTTGAACTTACCTCAAGCCCCGAAATAACACCGTTTGTAAAAAATGTATTCCAGACCTCAGCCATATCGGCAGCGTCATAAAGTCTTTCATCGCTTGTTGTACTGTTAAAAAATCTTGACTTTTCCGCCATAACATCACCTCCTTATCTGATTGTTGGCTTGAACTTTTTGATAATCCGTGACAGCCTTTCAGGAGTAGTTCCGAGCGTAACCGTTATTTTTGAACTGTCAGGCTCATAGCTTTCGCTTGCCTCTGTAATTCGTAAATCCTGCATAAGACCGATTTCTCTGTCGCTGACTGTCACCAAATCACCCAAATTCCAGTGCTTTAGATACTCGAAAGAACCACCCTGAGCAATTTCAGCTGTGAGAGTTTCTGTAAGTTTGTATTCTTTGAGCTTGTGCTTGCCCTCAGCAGAGAGCGAAATAGCCGTATCTGTTTCGGCAATTTCAAGACTTCCGCAATCCTCAAACACCTCAAAGCGATTTAAGTCTGTTGGTGTAGAAGAATTATTCGTAACTGCAAGATAAAGCCTGTCAAAATCCTCTCCAATCCCGCCACAATAGGCAAGATTCTTGTAGCCCGACTTGTCACAGGTGTATGTAAGACTGTCGATACTCTCATAATCCCTCGACAAAATAACTCTGCTGTTGTCGCTCTGATTGACCGAACGGTCAACACCTTCCATATAATCAAAAACAAGTATTCGATTTTTCAAGTCAATGTAAATTTCCCAGCCACAGTCGCAATATTCGGAAACAGACTGCAAGATTTCGTTGAGAGCATCATATCTTGCAAGCCAGTTTGTCTGTAAACCTCTGCCTTTTGTTACAGCTATGTGAATATCTGTTCTGCGGTTTGTGTCAAGTGCGTAGTAGGACGGTCTGGAAGTATCCGAGCCAAGACAAGCACCTGCAAAAGCCTTTATAATCGTTTCCGCAGGAAGCGTCTTGTTTGAAGATGTCGCACTTGGCAAAGCAAGATAACCGCCATTTTTTGAGTTTGTACTCGGTATTATTACACGCTGTGCAGTAAAGCCGTCTAAGGTCTGACCTGTTACAGTTGTCGATATACCGTTTATATCGACCGTTTTTGTTATTGAACGAATAACACCTGCACGGTGTCCGTCATTGCCGAGCATAATCAGATTTCCGATTGCAATGTTTTTCTGATTTCCGATTAAATGAAGTTCGAATGAACCGATACCCTGCCACGAACGGGTAAGTTGTAAACTCGTGTATAGGTCAACCTCATTTAATAACTGTAAACTCGGTGACAAAATTTTAATACTTGGTATATCCATATTACACCCCCGAATAAAATTCGCTGTAAACTATCTTAACTGCCGTTGCCTGACTGTCATCTCCACTGTCATATGTTATGACATTTTCACCTGGCTGCAGTTCCCAAAAGACCGATGCAGGGTCGATATATTGAAAAGCGTCCTTTGCAGCTTTGCCTGTTTCTGCAATTCTTACGCTCTTACTTCCCCTTGCTGTCACAATCACAAGCCTTTGTACTTCTGTTAAAGCCTGTTCAACGGCAATGTATTGACCTGTTGTTTTGTTGCTTATCTTTGGCTTAGTTGCCGAGCCATAAATTGTTATTGTCACAGGAGCTGGTACAGAGCCTTGATAATCAATTGTGACCTCACTTTTCAGGCTTGCAAAATTAATTGGCAAAGAAAATGGAAACATAAAGCCCTCGCCCTTTATGTAACCGATTTCCTCGGATTTGCTCGATACACTTCGCCAATATGGTGACGGACACCAGAAACTTATATCGGCTTTGTTATAATTGCGTATGCGTTCTGTAAAATCAGGAGGCAGACGAGGGATAGCTTGAGTGCGGACATGAATATAGTCGTTGCGGTAATATAGCCAACCAAGCTTACTTGTTGGTGTAAGTTTGCGTATAAGCTCATATCGTTGTGAATACATATCCTGACGATCATTTCCATGAACATATACAGTGCAGGGAATTTCTCTTGGTTCAATGCGTATTCCCTGCATATATGCACCATCCATACCAGGAATAGTACTTGAAATAATGCTTGCCTCCACACCACCAACACCTGATAAAGTTGAGAGAATATAAGGCTCTGCTGTAGCCAAATAAACATATGTAGATGGATTTGAATAGCTTCCGCTTGGCGGAACATAAATCATTTTTTGCATTTCTGAACACCTCCTTAAAGGTAAAAAGTGCAAAAAAATAAGACCTTAAACAGTCTTTAATGCTTGTTTATAGATTGATTAAATGCCACTTGAAATCTGTTTTGCTAAAGCCTGATTCGTCCTATCGAGCTGACGGCGTGTTTCAACCGGACTTTCAATCGGCTGATTGAAATTAACCGTCTGCTTTACCGTAACAGCCTTTTGTGAAGATTGTTTTTTAGCCGACTGTGCGAAATTTTGGCTTGCCCAGAACCTATCCGCCGAAGCATTAGCGGTATTCGCCATTTTTCTTTGATAAGCCTCAATCTTCCCGAAAACGCCGTCAACATATGCCTCTATATTATCCATCTTGGCTTTCATGCCGTTATAGAGTGCATCGCCGATAGTATTTCCGGCAATCTCATAATCAGACGCATATGATTTTATCAGACTTACAATCTGTTTCTGCGTACTATCCGCAATAAACTTCTGTGCCTGTGCCTTGAGCGAGAATGAATCCGTCAGCTTATCATACTTTTCGCCGACCTCATCAAGTTTCTTTTTCAAGCGTTCCTGAGTCGCCTGAGATTGTCCCTTGACTGCTTCAATTCTGCCCTCAAGGACTTTCTTTTGAGCTTGACGCTGTTCTTCGGCGAGGCGTTCGGCTTCTTCCTTGTCAAGACGGGCAAGCTCTTTTTGCAGCTGGGTACGGTTATAATCGTCCTTTTCGTAGGCTAATTGCAATTCGGTTTGTTGACGCTTATTCTCGTATTCTTGCCTCTTATTTTCACTCTCTTGTTTATTTGCAAGCTCATCAAGTGCGTCAATCTCGCCCTGAATAGCGGAAACAGTTTTGTCCTCCCAATTCTGCCAGCTCTCGATTGATTCATTTATTCTGTCCTCCTCAAGCTTACGCTGTTCCTCGTATTTTTGTTTGAGGGCTTCTGTAACGGCGTCGGCGAGAGTGTTTATACTGCTGATTTCATCGTCCTTGAGCGATTTCTTGAGGTTGTATATTTTAATCTCAAGCTCCATACGCTCCTCGGCGGTCATCTTATATTTTTGCCTTATTTGCTCAAGTTGTCTTAGCTCCTGCTGAGAATTCATCTTTCCAAGAGATTTTTTATTTTCAATACCTTTATATGCTGCTTGTAAAGCTTTTGTATTAGCAGCCTCTTCGTCAGCCTGCATTTGTTTTTTGGCATTATATAAACGCTTTTCCATATCCATCTGCTCATCAGCATTTTTGCTGTACCTATTGTTTATACGCACAAGCCAGTTGTATTCCTGCTGAGAATTAAGCTGACCGATAGCCTTTTTATGCTCAAGCTGTTTGAGTTCATTCGCAAGAGCCTTATTACTATCGTCAGTATTGCCGCCAGATTTGCCATAAGTATTGATGTTAATATTTTTTATCGCCTTGATACGAGCTTCCGCCTGCTTTATATTCTGTTGAATCTTATTATACTCCTGCTGATTTTTTGCAAGAACAGCACTTAAAGCATTTGTTGCAAGGTTAGCAATTGCCGACATACCCATAACCTGACCAAGCATTTTATATGCATTTATCTGTGATTGTATATTATTTATAACGCCCTTAGTTTCATCTGCACTCGCTTGCAGATTAGCTATTGTACGCTTTTGAGTGAGGATATAATCACTTTTCTTTGTTTCAAAAAGTTGCTTAAGTACATTTGCCTGTTCCTTGCCGAGCTTACCCTCATTAGCCATAGCAGTAGCAACAGTAGGATACTTGTCGATTAGCTGTATCATTGTATCAACATCAAGCTGTTTGCCCTCGTTGAGTGTTTGATATGCAGAGGCAAGACTCTTAACCTCGCTCGAAATATTCGACCAGTTCAATTCCTGCTCGCTGGATTCTATCTGTAAATTTTTGTAGATTTCAAGTTCCGCATTAATCTGAGCAAGGTCTTTTTTAACTTTAACTTTATCTTTTGAACTTTCCATTTCAAGTTCAAGCTCTTTCTTTTTTGCTGTCAGTTTGTCGATAAGTGACTTTTTTTCTTCCTCATAGACCTCCTTAATTTTTTCACCGTTTGCAAGGGTGAGATCACCTGTTTTGCTGATATAATTGGCAAGTTCAGGATATTCTTTCATGAGGCTTTTGAGGGTATCTGAATCCAATTTCCCACCTTCGGCAACAGTTTCATACGATGAGGATAATTCCGACAGTGAATCCGTAAGTTCCTCTATTGTTTTCGAGTGATCTTCAATAACCTCTGTTTCATCTTTTATGGATTCAGTAGATTGCTCTATTGCATCAGAAGAATTCTTAGCGTTTAACGCTTCGCTTACTGTCATTGTTTCTTGCGTTTCTTTGGAGCCACGCAAGAGAGCATCGTATTGATTTTTATAATCTTTGATTTTTTCCTCAAGTAAATCTGTTTTTTCTTTATATTGATTTACTATTGCTGCACCAGCGGCGTCTAAAACTTCGTCCTCGGAATAACCTTTATCTTTTAGCTCTTTTTTGAGTTCTTGTTTTGTGTTTTCCAATTCTATAGCAGCGTTTTCCCAGCTCGTTTCAATAATAGACAATTCCACACGCTGATGTGCTTTTTTTATGTAATCATCAATAGATTTTGTTAAATCTTTATACTTACCATCAACACCTTTTAGTTTAGATTCTTCTATGCCTAATTTACTTGCAAGTTTCGAGCTTACACTCGCTAATGTGCTTTTTTCATCGGCAGTTAAACTTGTTTTATTGCGTAATTCATCGTATACGGTATTTAAAGAGTTAATTTGTTCAATTTCAATGTCAACAGTTTGGCGTTGTTGTGCGGCATTTTCTTCAAGCTCTTCCGTGAGTTTGTTAACATCGCCTAATGCATCAACAGCTTTATAATTTGTACTTATCCAAGTTGTTGTTGCGGCAACAATGCCTAATATAGCACTTGCAACGGCAACATAAGGATTCGCAGCAGTAACAGTATTATTTGTTTGTTGTGCTGTTGTTGCTGCGTTAATTGCAGGAGTCAATTGCTTAAATCCATTGATAATACTACTCAAGAAATTACCTGCAGCAGTTGCGGCTTTAAATGTAACGACACTTGTAATAAGCCCCGCAAATGCAGAAGTCACTTCGGGTAAATGGTCGGACACCCATGAGATAAATTCTTTAACTTTTGGAGTAGCTTTTTCAACAATAGGTTGTAAAATATCTACTTCAAATCGCCTACCAAGAGCCTCCATCTGACTTTCGACATCGTTGTACTGTATGTCATTGATTTCCTTCATAGTGCCTTCAACATCTTTGTATGTGTTGTTAACATTATTTAGTGCAGTAATAACCGCCATAGCGTTATCTTCGCCAAGAGCAGACCATGTGTCGGACGTTTTTGCTAAATTTTCGGCAAGCCCCGTTGTAGTATTCAAATCGTTAATTACGGAATCGAATACTTCTTTTTGTGTTGCTTTTCCGTTTTAGAAAGAATTAAAAATTTGTGCAGTGCTGTCCGAAAAACTCTCGATATTTTGTTCAAGTCTGCCATCAATGATTGAGATAGATATTTCCTTAACGAGATCATTTATTTTGTCGAGATTATAAGCTCCACTATCAATGCCATTTTGCAGTATTGAAAACATTTCTTCTGCGGAAAATCCAGCTTGTCCCCACAACTGCGAATACTCTGCAAGATTATCAGTAAGTTCATGTGTCTTATCAAGACCGTTTTGTGAGCCTTTTGCGATAAAGTCAAAAGCCTCATCGGCAGTTAAGCCCATATTAGTCATAAGACCATTTACACCCCTTAGATTTTCTTCAAAATCTGAACCGAATGTATCACTTAGGGCTATGGCATTTTGAGTTATATCTTTTATTTTTTTAGGGTCGCTTTCGTCTATATTTTGAGTAACCAAAGCTATTTTATCTGCAACATCGGTAAGATTGTCACCATAGTTGTTCTTATATAGGTCAAGCATTTCGGTTTTAAGCTCACTGACAGCTTCTGCGGACATTCCTGTCTTCGCCTGCAAGTTATTAAGTGACTTCTCCGCAGACACCGACATTTCCTTAAACTTATCAGTAGCAACATTAAGAGCGTCAGAAATAAGATTAGATATTACACCTTTCAGAACTGTAAATCCCTCGCTTGACTTTTTGACATTTTCGGAAGTCTTATTCAGCTCTTTACCTAAATTTTTTGCTGAACAGGCAGAATCATTTAGCTTTGCTTTGTTTGTTTCAAGTTTTTTTGATAGTCTATCAATTTCATCTTCTAATTTTTTTGCCTCGTCTGAACTTTTCCCTTGCTCAAGGGCAATATCAGAATACGATTGTTTTAGGCCATTTAATTTTTGTTCTTGTTCAGCAATGCTCCTTTTTAATCTCTCCGAAGCCGTTTCTGCCTGTTTAACAGCCTTTTCAGTTTTTCCAAGTTTATCATTGACTTTAGAAATGCTTTCATCAGATATTTGAGGATTTACTATTTTAGAACCAATTTGGTCAAGTTTTTCTTTTATTTCCTCTGCATTTTCTTGTGCTTGCTTAGTTTCAAGCACTATCTCAGCAACAAGTCTGCCTGCGTCTATTTCGTCTGCCATTAAATCATCTCCGTTTCTTCAAAACAAGTAAAAGCACTCTCTTTCGAGGGTGCTTTTAGAAGCTGAATATTTTTATTTTTCTTCAATAGCTTTAGATATATAAGACATAGCCACTAATATTATAAACAAACACACAAAACTGTTGAAACAATTTTTCTTTTCATATAAACACATCTCTTAATCAAAAGCACTATTCTTCATCATCTTCATCATTGATTTTAGCTACTAACTCCTCACCTAAAGAAGTGAGTTGTGACATACCAAGCAAAATCATTCCTGCTGCTAATAACGGTGCAAAAGTGATAAGTGCATTATACCAATTAAAATAAAAGTTAGTTTTTACTTCAGCACCCGATAAACAGCCAACAATAATACCTGCTATAATTCCAATCAATATTGTAATTATAGCGATTATCATAATATTGCCAGAACGATTACGATTAATTTTCATAAAAAGCCTCTCCTAAAATTAAATTTTGTAATTATTTATCAAAATTTTACCATAGATTACAAAATTTTTCAAGAGTTTTGTTAAAATATTTTTTGCTTATATAAAAACGCTATATTTCATCAGCATAACACTCTTTACTACTATTTTCGACATCAATGCGGTGCATATCGTTATAGGCATCGAGCATAGCGATAAATTCATCGTAATAATAGTTTTCGAGCATTTCGGTTTTGCTTATTCCGATACTTTGGGCGATTGCGAGCCATCGCTGAAGCCAGTATTCACTTTCGACCGTGCCGGAGTCGCTTTCTTGCTCATACTCTGCACGGTCATCAAAAAATCCGACATATCGTTCACCTTCCAGAATGCCTCTATAATCTCGGCGAGTTCCGAAAGTGAAAGTGGATTTTTGCAATTTACATCGAGCAGACGCTCCTCTGGAATATTAAGCAGCTGAGAAAGAATCTTGCAAAATTCCTCAGGAACGACTTTCAGCAATCTGCCACAAAGCGATAATATGGTATCACGGTTAAAGCTTTGAAGTTTAACGAGCAAATCGACCATATTTCCTCCTTCATCAGGGAGAAGTTCATCAAGGAGAAGTGCCGGAAGTTCGTTAATCTCACGCAGTACAGCGATATACTTAGCGATAGGAAGCTTTGTAATCGTAACGCCATATAGAGTATACGATTTCGGTATACTCATAGCTACGCTTTTATCCTTGTGGCTGCGAAGCCCAAGCATTATGCGTCCTCCATACTTGTGATGTATGTAAGAGCTGTACCCTTATCAACATCTTTTGTAGAGCGGATAAGATGGTCGATTTCTCTCGGAGTACACTTGAAAGTAAGCTCATAAGTCTGAGCATCGTTATTTGTACCCTTTGTATTGTGTGTAACCTTGTAGCCTGTACACTTGCAACAGAAGTAACGATAAAGTCTATAACCGCCATCTCTGCGGAGAGCTGAGAATGTAAGAGCGACTTCATTAGGTTCATCGAAGGAGCTTTCCTTGAGTTCTGTATCAAATTCAGCACCGATAAGCTGAGCAAGATTTGCGAGTTCAGCCTCAACAACGGTGATTACAAGGGTTGTATCTGTCCAGTCTGAACCACTGTCCCATATGCTGTCATCTGCCGGAATAGAAAAGTCTGTCTTATTGTCTGTTGGAGCACAAGAGCTTGCACCGGTAAGTAGAGTACGTTCAGGCTCGCAGGCATATGCTGCAGATGTATTTGTAGTGATTCCAAAGAATCCAAGATTTGCAAAACCTTTAAGATATTTCTTCATAATAAAAATCCTTTCTTAGTTATCGCCCCATAGAGCAATTTCGCAGTAATATGTTGTATAGCCTTCGCCACGCTCAAGTATAATAGCACCTCGGCGTGGACGAGCTACACAAAATTTTTCGTCTGTTAAATTTATAATATTTTCTTCTGTGCCGCTATCGAGTTTTTGGAACAGCTCTGAGCATACCCTGTATGCTTCCTGTGCAGTACTTCGCCTAACTTGTATCTGTATATACTGCACACCAGAACCATCATTGATAGAACCGACACTATGTCCCCACTTAGAGAGATTTATAACCTCAATCCCTTTAGAAACATCTGGCATAAAATCGCAGTAAACATTCGTGTAACCGTTATTTAAGAGATAATTTCTTAAAGCATAGTGCATTTAACCACCTTCCAATTTAGCAAGTCTGCCTTTAATAACTTCATAATATTCCTCATCCCACTCAAAGCCTGTATAGTTTCTTCCTGTATTTATACACGCAACAGCTGTTGTGCCACTGCCCATACAGTTATCAAGTACAAGTTCGCCAACATTAGTATATGTCTTTATCAAATATTCAAATAACCGAACTGGTTTTTGTGTTGGATGAAGCCCTCGTTCACAAGGAATATTAAGTATTTGACGAGGATAATTCGTTACATAAGTAACTGTATCTTTTTGAAGACTACCTGTACGATATACACACTCTTTATTGCCTTGTTTTCGTCCACGACTTGTAATTGGTTTATCGTGAACAATAATACCTTGAGGATTATAGGTGGGAGCGTGTTTATAGAATACACATATATCCTCAACACAGCGTAAGGGCTGAAATTTGCTGAACGCAAACCCCGTTACCATATTTTTAATCCAGTACCAGCAATATCTGAATAGCTTTGGTTGGCTTGATATTAACTTTGTTGTGAATGGCTGACAAGCAGTCAGCACTATCGCACCATTATCTTTGATAATGCGTTTATACTGTTTCCATAATAAATCAAAAGGGATAATGCTATCCCATCGGCAGTCGGTTACACCGTATGGCAGGTCGCAGAGTATCATATCTATACTTTTATCAGGATACATACTCATACCCGCAACACAGTCCATATTAAAAATTTTGTTTATAAAATCTGCGATAAATTCTCCTATCTATTTCATCATTTCATTTATAATCCCTTCGGCAATAAGCTTGAGTATCCTGTCCTTTTCTTCAACAAGTACAGATTCAAGATACTTAGCTTGACCGCCTTTCGGGTGGTCGTATTCTGTATGCTCGTGCTGATTTGCGGCATATTTGGTATTATATGAAACTTCTCCAATTACTGTTTCATTTTCATGATTATCAGGAATTGTGCCATTAACAGTAATTCCACCACCACTTTGTCCCTTTGCATAACTTTCGTTGTTAATTTTGACTTCAACACTGCCACGCAGATCGCCTGTATCAATAGGTGCTCTCTGTTGGCTTTCTGTTGCTATATAAAGCAGTGCATTTGCAAGACCAACAACCGAACCATGTTCTAAGTTGTCAACGGCTTCCTGAATATTTTCGACAGCCTCATTAAGTCCTTTGAGATATTCACTTTCTGGTATATTTCGCCGTTTTGCCATGCAATCACCTCACAGCATAATCTCATAATGGTCGATACCGCCCATCAGATTCGCAATAGAGGAACAGGATTTAACTGTGTGCCTCGTGCCGTTAGCGGTTACTATGCTTAATGGTGGTATCTCTTCATCGGTATACACGGTTGCCGTGCTTATGACCTTATTTCCTTTTGAATCAAGCGTTTCCTGCGTTTTATACTCTACTCGGCAAAGTATATCTTTAGTAAAATCATATTGACTATCTCCAAAATCATTGACACCAATATAATTCTGTACAGAAATGCTATCCTTAAAGTATGGAGTAAACAAGCTCATAGCATCACCGCCGAACCAAGCATATACGGTCGCATAAGCGACATTGCGACCTTACTTTTAAGTTCATTATTTTGCTTAGAAGATGAATTTGAATCATCTGAATAGCTTTCACTTGTATTGCCAAGCTTAATTGAAGTTACACCTTGTTCACGCAAAGAAATTCTTTGCATTGCTTGTGTATCAGATAATGTAAGTGCTTCGAGAGCTTGTGCCATAAGTACTGCTCTTGGTACTTCCGAACTTTTTCCTCTTGGAAATTGTAACTGCTGTTCGGCTTTATGTTTTCGAGATGTAAGCATAAGGCTGTCAATATGTATTGTTGCAAGTACGAGATATTGCTTTCGCTCACCGTCTGTAAGCTCACGCCATTTTCCTGTTGTATCAACACCGTCAATAAGCTCATTTGCTTCATCAAGATTTAAATAGCTGTTAATGCCTTTTTTAAACATAATCAACCACCTGAATGTTCAGTACCAGCAGGTACAAGAGCTGCAAACGGATAGCGTGTATCAGTACTATTGAGTTGTGTAACTGGGTTAGGCAGCTGCCAGCCAAGACGCATTACACATCTAAGAGCAACCATATCTTGTTGTGCAAGGTTATATATAATTTTACCGCTTGCGTCACTGATGACAGCCTGGTCAAGCACTTTATATGTCATATCCTGACGCATTGCATAAACTGCCTGTGACCAGTCACCAGCAATAAGCTTAACCTTGCTGCTATCCCAAGAACCATTTTTTACATAGTTGATTGCCTGACCGTATAGAGTTGATGGTGTATCCGCCTGCAAGCTTGGAGCAAAGATAAGACCGCCGTTCTTGTCACGCAAACCTCTGAAAGATGATTTCAGAGCAATTTCTGCCGCAAAGCCTGTAACATCAAAACCGTCAGCCTCGACAAGTCCCATAAGCTCGGAAATATCCTCGGCTGTGTCAATGCCTGTTCCGTATGTAACCGTCTTATTTTTTGTGATAGCTGTTGTTACAATGCCCTCAGGCCAGCTTGTTGGCTTTTCAGTCGAGAATAATACAGCACCATCAATAACCTTTCCAAATGCTGAAATAATCGAAGGTTTAAGCTCTGCCCAAATGTCATATTCAGCATCATCAAGTACTGCTTCAGGAATAGGAATAATTACAGCGATTTCCTCTGCGGTAATGAACTTATTTTCCCATGATGCACTGGACACAGGCTTTAGACCATTATCGCCATTAACAAATCCAGCGACAGGAAGTGCTGACATAATCGGCATTTTAGTCTGCTTTGAACTCATATTAGGCAGCTTTTTCATAAGCTGTAGAACTGCACTTTCGTGCTGTACTGCCTGAATAATTTCTTTGCTTGATTCAACCGGAATAAGAGCTTCTGCGTCTGTTCTTGTAATAATGTTTGCCATAATAAAAATCTCCTTTTTTATCTGTGACTTCTGATGAGGTCATTCATTGTTTGTGATGTTGATGTTTGCTGTGCCGGATTAATCGGCACAAAAGGTTTCTTTGCAGATTCTTTTTTAACAATTACGGCAGGAAATTCGTCTGAAACAGCTTTTACTGCTTCTTCAAGTCCTGTGATATTGCCGTTATCATCAACAGTAATCTTGCTTTTGTCTATAAGCCTTGCGAGTAGTTTTGTGTTGTAGCCATCAAGAGCATTAAGACTTGCTGTAATAAGCTTATCCTTTGTTGCTGAAATAAGTTTTTCGTGTTCCGCTTCAAGCTCTGTCAGCTTGCCGTCAATGTCACCAAGCTCCTCACCGTCAGCAAGTTTAAAAATTTTTCTCAGTGCTGTTTCATAGGTGCTGAGCTTTTCTGCATTTTGGTCAGCTTGGGTCTGTTTTTGCGGTTCTGCTGTCTGTGGTTCTGCTTTTGCTTCGGTTTCTGTTGAAGCATTTGTGTTTGTTTCACTCATAGTAAAAATTCCTTTCATTAAAAAATTTGCAATATAAAAAAGCGTCCTGCACCGTAAAAGTGCAGGTACGCTTATTGCCTGTGTTATATATGCGTTTAAATTCGTTTATAAGCCGTTTAAGAGCGTTTAGAAATTGTTAGACTGATAATTTTACATCTAATAATTAAATGCGATTTAGGGCGTTTATGAGGGAGTTTTAATATTCAACACCATTAAGAATAATATTTGCTGTAGTCGCATTCATTCTGTCAGGATCATATTCTCCGTCTAATTCAAGTTCGTTAAATTCTTCTTGCGTATAAGGTTCTGCTTTTTCAAGATAGCGTTTATATATTTCAATCTTTTCAGGTGGTAATTGGGAACTGTAAGTATTTAACTCCATAATTTTCAACCTCCTTTAAAATATTAAGAGAAAATTGTTTGATTATATTTTTTAAAGCTACAGTTTCTTCTGGATTCAAATCACTAATAAATGTCTTGCTCTTAAGAATTTCATTGTAAGTATTTCCTTTGAATATTGGAATTTCTTTTTCAGAAGATAAATGATCAAAAAAACCTATTATATCACACTTATCAGACTTCTTTAAAATGTAAATAGAGCCTTTACTTCCAACAACTGTAAGCATTCTCATATTGTTTCTTCTTATAAAACCTTCAATATCGGATATACTAAAGGTCTCATCACTACCATGATTATGTATTCCAATATAAGGTTCGCTCGGATTATCAATTCCAACACGACCTACATTATGCTCTGTTCTTGTTTTACCAATTTGCTTCATATTCATATCATATACAGCTGACATTTCTACGCCAAGTTTCTCTGTCTTAGCTTTTTGTAACAACTGTTTATGTGCTTCTTGAAGTAAATAATTTTGTTCATCTGTAAAGCCATCAACTTTTACAAGTGGAACAGAATTTATAGCTTTATCGGTAATTGTATAATAATTACTGTTACTATCATTTATTATACCACTTTCCTGCTCCTTTGCAATACCAATTACAGTACGGTAATCTTTCAAAAGCTCTTTATAACGCTCTGATTTTGCAGATTTCATCTTAACAAAAGCAGCAAATGTTTTTGGTGCGTCATTTGGCAAAGCAGCCTTGATTTTCTCATACTGCTTGCGACTTTCGTTCCGATTCCGCTTTACGGCTTGTTCTTGAGCATATGCCTTGCGTTCCTTGTCCGACCGCATATCTTCAAAAGGCTGCATACTTTTTCGGGAAAATTCCTCCATTTCAGCAGCAGTATAAGCTCCTGCTGGCAATACCGACAGACGGTGACGGCAGTTTGGGTGTATAGTACTGTAACCACTTATCAAAGCTGTATCATAAAGATAGGGAAAATGCAATGCTTGACCTTTAGAGCCTTTGTATTTGCCATTGGCAGCTTCTTTCGTGAGGGCATAAACTCTGCCCTGATACATTGAACAGACTTCACAGGTAGGACTGTGTTCCGTAAATCTTACAAGGTCATAGCCCCAACCTTGTCCTTGTATAACTTTAGCCTTATTTTGAGTTTCTGCAGTAGTTGAGCGTGCAACAGTTTCAGCATATTTTTCAATCGGCATTTTTGTGCCGTTGGTATATTCGACTGCGGTCAGATTTTGCTGTTCAAGCTTCTTTTCCAGATTCTTCTGCATTTCTCGAATTGTCTGACCTGTTGTGAGCTTCTCTGCTGTCGCTTCAATGCCAGCTTCTCTGACTGCGTCCTGCATTCTTCGACCAACAATGTTAATCGACTTATTCAAGTCAATATTAGCATTTTGAGTAATAAGTTCAATCTGACTTGTGTTAAGTCCGCTGAACATATTAAACAATCTTGGTGCGGTATTGTCTTTTAGTAAGTCATCAATTAAGCTTTGCAAGCCTGTTTTGTAGTTTTCTTTGATGAGCTGTTCAACAAGTGCTTTTGATGATTTTTTCAGCTTTTTAAGCTCCTTTTGAACTTGCCTTAAAAGTGACCTTTCATAAGCTGCTGCCGAACCATAAGCTTGTTTTCGCTGGATTATTTCAACAAGCTTTTTCTGTGCTTTCTGATATGTTTCAATCAGTTTTTTCTGTGTACTCATCAGATACCCTCGATAGGTTCAAGAACGGGTTCTTCCGTTCCTGCCGTTGTATCAATATCGTCCGAGCGTATCATAGCAAGCTCCGCATCGGTATCAGTTGCGGACATATCATCAAGCCTTTGAATCGCTGTATACTGCGATAATGTAGCCTTTCCGCCTGTACGAACTGACATAATTTCAGCGTTTTCCGCTGGGTCGGCAGGTAAGCCGTCATGCCATGTAATAGTGATTTCTTCGGGTGCTATTTTTGTTCCAAGAATTTCAGCACTTGCAGATATAATTTTCTTTAAAATCGGGTCAAAGCGATTCGCAATCCTACGAGCTTTGGCAAGTGGTGACATCATCAATCGTCTTAAAGCCGAACCGCTTGGAACATCACCTGCCTTATTCGTCAAATCTCCGAATACAGCAGAACCCATTTCTGAAATTGTATAAAGCTGATTTGTGAGAAGCTCAATCTGCTTGAAATTTGCGTCCATACTTGCGTCCCAGACAAGATATTCTGGCTTTACTGTATCACTATCACAAGGGAAATAATCTCCAACCTTTAAACGCCAAGTGCCTGTTGCTTCGTCCATTTCAAGTGCCGACTGAGGACCCGTCATACTTGGACTTGCAAATTTATCAAGTACCTTGCTTATTTGCGATACTCTGACAATGATTTCAGCAACAATACTGTCAATCGGCTCATAATCATCATGACCATATATATTGTCACTGGTAAGCAGATTTGATATACGGTAAACAGGGCAGGTATGCATTGAGGTTTCAAGGCTAAGTTCCTGTTTTTGGGTGATTTCCTTGCCAATTTTAAAGCTGCCTGGTTTGCCATTAAGTTCATAATTATGAGCTTCGCATTGTTCAGGCTCATCTGGTTTATGTATCTGTACCTTTAGCCCATATTGCTTTTTTGCTGTATCAATAAGATACACCCATGCAAATACATGATATTCAAACTTTCTTATATTATCTTGATTGACAACAGGAAACCACATTGCAGGGCTTATGACATCAATGCTTGGCAAACCTTTATCGTTGCATGATAAAAGCATAATAGCATCGCCATAGCGTGATACATCAATGCAACTAATATACGCACAACCGAATAAATCCGTATCGAGTAAAATTTTGTCAATAATTTTTTGCTTATTGTCGTCAGCCACTGTTATTTTAGGAGGTTCACCGAAAACAAGGTCAGCGGTTTTTACACTCAGCAGTCTTTGATAGTTAAACACAGTTCCATATGATACAACTCTGTCGAAATTGCCGACTACTCTTTCAATTCTGCGAAACTGCTCCTTGTAGACTTCTGCGTGGTCATTTTCAAACAATTTTCTGTGGTCAAGATATGTTTCCAACCGATACTTTTCACTTTCTGGCGGAAACGCCTTGCCACGCTCTAAAAATGATAAATCTGTAAGCATATTACCTCCTGAGTTTTACAACGCCTGGCAAGCCGTACTTTGCAAGTACGGTCGAACAAAAATAGCGTATATCGTCCATTGCGTGGTCATGCTCTTTCAAAGGCTTGTCTTCACCTGTTTTTTGTGAGTGCTGAGTATCCCAGACATAGCTTGCAAACTCCGCAAATGTATTTGTACAGCAGTCATTAAACATAATTAAGCCCTGCTGTATGCAAGTGGCAGTTAATCGTATGCCATCAAGTACAGCATTATTGGCTTTATGGACAGTATATCTGCCATGCTTGCGTATAACAGTGATAAAGCTTGCCGCCGACGGGTCAACGATTATAGCCGTTATTGGCAGTCTGTCAATCAGCTTAACAAGCTCGTTATAGTATTCTTCATCTGTTTTCTGTGCCTTTTTATTTCTTCCGTCATAATAATACTCTCTGATTCTGTACCAGATGTTTCCAGACTTACCCCATAATCCAGCTGAAAACGGATTAAGTGTACCGTAGTCAATACTGACATAGTATTGTGAATAATAACGATTTTCAGTTTGAACAACACATTTTTCCTTGTTGAACATTGGATAAATCAATCCGTCAGCAGATACCCAGCGACCGAGTATATAGCGTTCAAAAAAGTTGCCTGTATACAAGCTGTAATATCGACTTTTGACTTCTTCGGAAAGAGTCAGGTTATCGTCCATAGTAAAATGCAGATATAAGGCTTTTTTATCGTCTGCTTTCTGAATCCATTCCTGATAGAACCAGTGATAAGGATTGTCAGGGTTGCAGTTGAACCAAAAGCGTGAGCCTGTTACAGAACAACGACCTAAAGCCTGTTCAACAAACGAGCGGGGCATAAGAGCAACCTCATCAAGCATAACACCTGCAAGTGTAATACCTTGAATCAAGTCCTGACTTGATTCGTCCTTACCTCCAAAAAGGTAAAAATAATTACAGCGTTCACCCTTTTGAATAACAATAAGGTTTTCCGAGCGTTCGTCCTGAATTACATATCGCTTTCGTATCATATCCAAAAGTGGTTTTATGACATTTCTGCGGCACGAACCAACTGTTTTACCACAAACAGCAAAGTTACAGCCGTCAAAGTTTGTCATAGCCCATAAAACGAACGAAAGCGACATACTCATTGTTTTACCCGAACGGATAGAACCATCAGCTATTACAGCATTATACTTTTTACTTATTGCTTCATTAGCCCACCAAGTCATAACTTTGGCTTGCTTATCACTGAAAGCTTTAATTTTCATCAGCGAATACCTCCTTACCACGAGCAAGGAGTGCAGCCGTTAGACCATCATCTTCGGTTTCAGATGATGTTGGCTTAAAGCTGTCGAGATATAGCCTTATGGCATTTGTATCTCCAACACGGCATTTTTCAATAAGTGCTTTTCTGATTTCTGTAATTTCACTTGTCTGATATTTTTCGATTAGCCCTTGCAGTTTTTTGTGAAAATCCTTGCGTTTAAGCATATCAAGTGAGCGTTCAAGGCTCTGCAAATCTGCAACAATGTCGTAATCTTGTTTATTATCAACTGATTCCAATAGCTTACTGACCTTATCTATATTCGACATTTAATCACTCCTTAAACATAGTTTAAATAACAGAAACGGCTGACATACTGCAGGACATAGCTTCGCCCCCAGCAACCTGATTTTGTTCGGCAATTAAGTTACTGTGTTCCTGCAGTATGTCAGCCGTTCCCTCCGAGGAGACGAATCAATCCTCATTGTTATCCAGCGTTTGTAATACATAAGACAATTTGATTATCTGTTCCTGTCCTGCGATATGCAGCTTCACAACTGCACGCCTGTGGTGTTTTTCGATTTTGATGATGTTATCCTTTAAGTCGAGCAGTACTCCGCTTATCACCTCATAATCATTATCAGTTAGCTTAATTACAGACGGTTCTTTTAGCAAATCGTTTAAGCTTAATATCCATTCTGTTTCTGATTGTGTGAGCGGTTCTGGCTGATGTCCTCCGCCAAGTAAGCGGATAACTCCGTTGATTCCAGACAGTATGTAATACTGCGACCATGAATACATCATACGAATAAAGACATAGCCTGAAAATACGATATACTGCTTGCTTATCCACTGCTTTGCTCTGTGTATCTGCCTGTTTTCAATCGGCACAACCGCCTCAACACCTCGCCGAAGCAGCTCTTTCTGCACATCAAGTTCCGAGCCTGTCTGTACCTGCAATATGTACCACTTATTATTTTCCATCATTTGCAGTACCTCCTTTGACTTTGTGCTTGATACGCAAAATTTCCTCTTGCAGCTCTTTGTATAGACGAGGGTTGTCATGCTTGAGGGTTTCATACAAGAGAGTCTGATTGCTTTCAATTGCAATTTCTTCATCACTTTTCACCTTTGTGTCAATGCCCTTCTTGTAAGCGACCGCCCTTGCAAGTGCCGTTGCTCGACTTAGCAATTTATCTGCCGACACCTCATTCCAGTGTTCATCATCAAGTGCAGCCACTGCATCATAAACCTTTTGGCTTGCTAATCTTAAAATAGCCTCCGCAGGGTCAAGGTCAGGATAACGCTCCGTTTCAGTTAAAATCATTCTGAAATTTTCCTGAGCAATACGAAGCTGTTCGGCATTGGCAAGAAATCTCTTTGCATATCTGCACACGCTTGCCTGGGAAAGTGTAACTTCGTTTTCCGCAAGGTACTTGCATATCTCACGATAACTTTCACCTGACATCAGCATTTGGTCTACTGTATCCTTAAGAGCCGGCTGAAGCTTATCAATCGAACCGACTATTCTTCTTTTTCGGCTCATGACTTACACCTCAATCAAATCATCTTCAAGCTTTCCTGCAAGTAATCTGATACCTTTTTCTGTCAGCTTTGCTTCAAGATGCACATAGTCAACATCAGCAATTTCAGCAATCTGCTTACTTGTGACACGCCTCATCTGTATATATCCTGCCTCTGATAAGTAGTTCAAGCTATCAAGATATTCGTTTTCAGGCATATCTTCAAGAGCGTACTTAACTTCTTCAAGTTTTTCATATTTATAGCGAAGAAGGTTAATTGTACGCAATACACGACCGTTATTTTTAATAAATCTTCCAGCCCTCATTTTTGCAATTGCGTTATCCATTGTTTTCACCCTTTCTTAGACAGCTCAATGAGCATATCGTAAATTTTATCCATTTTATCGTCTGTTTTTGCCTGAGAACGATAGAAATCAGCTTTACTTAAAGTGTTTACTTTGATTTCTTCGACATCTTTTTGCAATTTATCCATACTTGTTGCCGTATCGGATTTAAGCTCTTTAAATTCTTCTTTTGTAACATAAGTAAGCTTTATATGGTTAATATCAGCCTCGTGCTGGTCTTGCTTTGACATTGTTCTTTTTAAAAAATAGCCTATTATGCCGATTGCTATTGTCACCGCAAGCCCAACGAGCCACCAGGTGTCTGCTCCAAATTCCATTTTTTCACCACCAAACGAAAAGGTATCATTAAGTCTTAACTTAATGATACCTTAAATCTTTGAAGTAAAATATATGAAATATTTCTCTTTTTTTCTTCAATTTTACCATTTACTACCATAAAGATGTCTGTTCAGAACCATACATTTCATTTATATAATCAGCTATTATAGTTCTGATTGCTCGTTCGGATAATCCATATTGTTTTGCAAGTTGAGCATAGTTATTACCATTAAACTTTCTCACAATTTCTGCGTCACGCTTTATACAAAACAGCTTATCCATTTTGGCAATATAAACATTAGACCCACCATACAATTTAACAAGCTCTATATATGCTTTGATTCCTATCGCTTGTGCGATTTCTCTCTGTTCTCCTCTCAAATCTGAGAGCTGTATTTCGATACTATCCATATCCGTCACCTCTCATAGCTCTGCGTTCGGCACTTTTGATATATCGTTTTATAGCCTCAATAAGTTTACTGCCTTGCTGATAAGTAAGCCAGACCAAAGGCTTTTCAGCTGTTGCATCAACTCCAATTTCTTTTTTAATGATACCGCAAAGCCGTTCTCCAAGTGATTTTGAGCTTTTCTTTTTATCGAATTTTTTCAGCTCATACATAAGATGCCACACCTTGCGTTGCTGTCCTTCACTCATACCACCAGGCTGTTCTTCATATCTTGCTGTGCGTCTTATCTTTGCAGGAGGTTCTCCAAGATTTTGTATATGTATGCGTTCTGCAAGTTCATGTACAACTGCCTTGTATTCATCATCTGTAAGAGTCTTTATGCTATCCTTGCCTGTTATTGATTCGACAAGCAGATGTAGGTTATCACGCTTATTACCACTTTCAAGTATACCGAGTATTGAACCCATACCGTATATCCGTTGTATCTGCTGTTTTGTCATAAATTTCAGCTCCTTATTTAATTTTCTTCGCTAATCTCATGCATTGCATATATTGATATTTCTGTTCGTAAAAAATCTGCTCGAGTATGCAGATTCGTCTTTTATCATTTTCTGTCTTTTCATCTCGCTGGTATAAAATATCAAGTTCACGCTCAGCATACTCATAGTTTGTTTTACAGCGTTCAGCCATTTTTAACCAAGTTTCCACATAGCCTCACCTACTCAACTGAGATTTTTGTACTCTCATCAACAATCATAGCAGTATCAATAAGCTTTGTTATTTCAGCAATATCACTATCGCTTGTTATACCATTAAGCTCAAGTAATGTACTGTAACTCTGCCATGCTGCAGCTTCGCTGATGAGATAGGCATATTCATTCGCATCCTGCTCTGATAAATTTCCAATATTGATAAGATTTTTCTTATCTGTTTCAAAATTTGCACCCTTGAGCTTCTTGGCTAACTTTTTGCGTGTTGTATCGTCTACAGGGAGCTGGGCAATGGCATCATTAAGTGACTGCTTAATATATGAGCCTGTCCATACCTTTGTGAGCATACGCTTTGCCGAAGCCGTAAGAGTGTACTTTGTTTCCTCCTTAACTGCGTCGCTATATGCTGCTCCAAATATTTTTTTAAGCAATGTAGGATATGTAAGCTTGAGAGTTTCAGCAATTGTTGCAGTTATTTTATTTCCTTGTTCAGAAGCATATGTAACCGTTTTATACTTTGTATTCTCTAAGTCCTTACTGCTTGCAAGAATAATCTCAGCTTCAAGCTTTTCTTTTTCCGCTGTAAGCTCTGTTATCCTCGATTTTATAGTTGTGAGCTGGTCAATCAAGTTTGTATCAATCATCAGTCTTCACCGCCTTTATAATCTTTTCTGCACAAGCTTTGCAGATATGAAGCTTGCAGTTATCAACAAAGACAATATCTTCGATTGAAGCACAAAAACGGCAGGCAGCTGCATGAGGAGTAATAACGATTTTTTCGCCATCACTTCTTATATCAACTGCTGTGCCGGAGTGGAAACCTGTTTCAAATCTCATGTCTTTCGGAATTGAGATTGAGCCGTTTTTTTGAATTTTCTTCGATTTTTCCATAAACATTCTCCTTTATAGGTCAATAATGTCCTTGATATATTCGTATTTTTCTTTGAGTTTATATGTGGTACGACCTTCTGTCTTGAGCTTTTCACTGAATTGCTTTAATCTTACCGCTATTTTTAATGACTTTGCAGCACCAACAGCCTGCAGGCTATGTTTTTCCTTTATTGTCCCATGTGCCGTCATTACTTGTACAGCCTCAAGCAAGTATATTAGCATATCATAAGCACTATCATCGTATTCTCTGGCAAATTCAGTAGTCGTTTCCTCTATAAACTTTTTTCTGTTAAGAGGCTTTTTGTCAAGAGGTATAATACCGTCCGCCTGTAGTTCCTTTTTGATTTTTGCCCGTTCTGCTTTTTCCTTTGCAGTCATTTTTTTAGCCACTACTGCTATACCTCCTTTATAAATCCATCTTTGAGAGCAATACTTTTGATTTTAGCAAGCGTTGCTGTACCAATTCCACGATAGCCATGCTCTTGAAGATGCTGTATGAAATTTTCTACAGTATTATTAGCTTGAGCTTTATCGGAAAGCGTATCAATAAATTCACAAAGCTGGCTGTCAGTCATTTTTCTAACCTTGACAGCTTTTTCATGCTGAGCACGCTCAAGAGGTGTCTTTTGAAAATTTTTCTTTGCCATTTTATCACTCCTTTAAATTTATCCTCACTCTGCGTTATCGGGCTTGTGACCGTTCATTCAAGATGAGCCGCATTAAGGTGGGGCATACAGCCCCAAGTATTTTAAAGTGGTTTAATAATTGCAATTATGTCAAATTTTTTCATTATTGCATCAGCAAATTCAAGATCATCTTTTGTCGCTGTTGATTCAAGTGTTTTCGTGAAGTTTCTCATTGCAACAATCGCCATTGGACGAGTAAGTGGAGTTATTGAAACTCCTCCTAAAAATCTAAAATACAACTGAACTATTTCTGGTATTGTTTCATTTATTACTTCATTATCATCTTCTTTGCACGCTTTAGCTAAAGTTATTGATAATTCATTAAGCTTACGATTTTCCTGTTCTGTCATTATGTTTCCCTCCATTAATTCATTGTTATTTGCATAGCTGATGCCATTGCAGATAGACCTTCATAGCTGATATTTTGATTATCAAGAGCATTGCTATATACATTTATTGCTCCTCGCAGACCTTGCGGAGAATGTGCAATATTCAGCAAAAATGTTATTTCTTTTTTTCCATGAAGAGCAGGACAAAGCAATTCAATATCGTGATATTCAATGTCTGATGTCAATCTTATTTGTTTTATCTTCGTTCTGTTTGCGATTTGTGCATATGCAGGCTTATTGTTACTGCCAGCTGTCTCAAGATTACCAATAAGACAAATACCAAGCTGTGGATTGACATCTGAAAAAGCTCTGAGAGCTTCTACTGTCTTAATAGGTAAGTGTTGTGCTTCATCTACAATAAGTACTTTTTCACCAGATAAGGCATTGCTTATTGCAAACCACATATCATCTTTTCTGCTTTCTCTTAATCTTAGTGTTTTGCATATCAACTTCAAACAAGCAACTACACCTGATGTGCAAGGGTTCACTGAAATATATATTGCACTATTTGGATAATCCTTAATATATTGTTTCGCAGCCATTGTTTTGCCAATACCTGCATCACCGCTCTCCCTTGCAATACCACCTTTAAGATGACAAAGCCTGATAGTCTTATAAACACCCATAGATATAGATGTTTCAACATATCCAACAGTATTTGTTTTGCTCAAAAGATTATTTGCTGCTTCTACAGTTTCAAAAATTTCTGTTAAACGGGATTCCACATTTGCGACATTTCCTTCATACTTATCTTTAAGATATGTACTAAGAGTCGCAGGACTAAGTCCGATTGCTTTTGCCGCCGAACTAAGCGAACCACTTTCGCTTATGTAGTTTTTCAGCTTTTCTTGTAATTGCTTGTTTGCCATAATTACTCATCCTTTCTGTTTCTTGCGTCTTTCAGCACTATGTATCATTCTGTCTATGTCTACATTTGCTCTTGTACTTCCACCAACAGCTTCAGGTAATGATTCATCTGCACGCTGTATAGTAAGTATAGGATTAGCAGGTGTTATTGAAATTTCCTTGTTTCTCTCAACCTCTCTAAGCACAAGGTCAAGAGCTGTATGTTTACCAAGTACCAATGCTTTTTGAGCTTTAAGTGATTTCTTGACAATGCTTTCATATTCTTTAACCTTATGCATTGCAGTCGATACTTCTTCTTGGCTTGCACCATATTCACATATTGCTGTATTATCAGCAGATACAGTCATTAGATAGCGGTCTTCAAGGTCATATATGCGTATTGCACTAAGATTATCAGGATCATACCTGTAATATACTTTTTTGCCTTGCATATCGAGTAGCTCTTTATTAAAGTAGTCTATACGCTGTCCTGATATTGTAAGATGTACGCCTCTTCTACCAACAGTTTGAGCTTTTGATGATCTCATAAGCATAAGATTGAGTTCACTTTCTTCAGCAATTCGTTTATGTAATAAATTTTCTTCATAAACCTGCTGTTTTAGTTTACCTTTATCTTTTGCAACAGCACCATTATATGCATCTCTGTTAAAGTAATACTTAACAATCATTTCTATTTGTTGCGTGAAGTCTATGTCATTTGGAATCCTTTCGCTCTTTAAAATCGTTTTAAGCGATTCTGGCTTTTCAAGTACATTTCCGCCTGTAAATGTTTCAAAAAGACGGCTTATACTATTCTTAAGGTCAAGAAATCTTCGCTCAATAATCTTTGCTTTTGCATTTCGCACAATGGCATTTGTCATCTTAATGCCAAGTCGCTCAAAAACAGGTGGCGGAGTAAACTTATCCTTAGTCGATTTCTTCTGTCTGTGTCCAAGACCGCCAACATCAAAGGTCAAAAATTCTCGACCGTTATCAACATATATATTAGCCGGTATTCCATATTCCATAATACCCTTACGCAATGCAATAAGTGTTGCTTGTGAGCTTGGGTTATTAGTAACATAAATACCTGTTAATATGCCGCTTCGTGCGTCCATAAAGGCTGTAAGGTATAGTCTGTGAGTTGTTTTTCCGTCTGTAGTCATTACATCGAATGTGTGATTATCTGCAATCCACCACTCATTGCTTTCCATATTGTCATATAAGCGTTTGATATATGGAGCATATCGGTCTTTGAAAGCTTTCTCGCCATATCTTCCAAGAGTTTTTAAGCCTTCCGTAATGTCGTTTTCTATATGCCTGCAAAATGTTGAGTACGAAGGAATCTGTTCTAATAGATGAGGCTGTTCTTCTCTTGTCCATAACTTTGTATACTCATAACACTTTTTTACTGGATATTGTCTTTCATCCAAGTAATAGTATAAAAAAGCGTCCCATACAGTGGCAGGTATACTGCTTGCTCCCTTGCGTGTATAACCACGCCCATCAGCAAGAGCCACTTTATCACCTTTTCTTATTGCATTGTATTTGCGTTGCAAAATATCATATGTAATTTTTATATCTGGATATTTTTCAGATACTAATGCTATATATGCCTTATCAGCTTCCGCCTTACTGCCGCCTTTATATTGATTTCTGAAACTTTGCCAGTTCTCGATTATCAATAACCATGTATTTATCTGATTTCGTTGTTGCTCATTAAGCTCTTCTATTGTTCTGCTTGATGTATCAACTTCCTCTTCAGGCAATACCAATCCATGAGATTTTTGATATTTCAGCTGTAATTTAGTGTCGAGTGCTGAGAGCGGTATCAAATACTGCGGTCTGTTCTTATCATTGAGTTCTTTTTTTGCCTTTATACTTCCACTCAAAGCAGCTTTGCGTAAATATTGTGTACTGCAGCCTTTAAGCTCAGCAACTTCCTTAACAGTTAAGTATGTTTCCATAATTGTCACCTCATTTCTATATCAATAATTATTAAACTGTTTTTAACTATTGCTTATGGCTTGTTTAAACGACCTGCCATCATCGGAGCAGGGTGGTCAATCTCCTGCTGACCGCCTTGTGGCGGTTTCGGCTGTTTATGCTTCTTGATGTTCATTCTGATTTTGTGATTCTTGCTTTTGTAGAGGAGGAAAAGTCATCTTTCGTCCTGACCAATAGTTTGATGCTGTACTTTTCATAAGCTCTCGAAAATCTCTTTCATCCTTAAGTCCTTTGATAAAGTAATCAAAATCTCTCTTTGTTTTACAAAGTTTCTTGGCTTTTTTGAGTGTACGCTCAATTTTCACGCTTTTAACAAGTGTACCAAATCCCATTTTGTTCTCTCCTTTATTTATTTTTATTGTTTTCAGCAAGCATTTTTTCTATTTGTTCCCTTACCATTTTGTCGAGTTTATATATGTATATAGCCCATGCAACACGAGGACTATCATATTTACTTATCGTGCCTGCTGGCGTTTTGATTATATAGTGCTTACTTTCTTTATCGTAGAGTAATTGCATTCCACGATTATCAAACATCTTAACAACCATTGCATATAGATTCTCCTATTGCTGTACAAGATACTACCCTTTCGCAAAACTTGTGCCTTGCAAAGTGTATGTTATCCGTATAAACTCCACAATATGGGTCACCATCATTGTCTAAATACCATACTACATATGGCTCAGCAGCATACGGATTGTATGCAAGTACCACCTTATCTGCAAAGTTTGCAATTACTGTGTGCGTTCCATTGATTTTTTCTGTGATATTCATTGCTTTCCAGCTCCTTTCATTGACCTGCCATCATCAGAGCAGGGAGGTCATCTCCTGCTGACCGTTCCCAACAGGGAGCGGTTTCGGCTTATTCATGGTTTATAAATACTCTCGATTTCAGCCTCCTCGATTATTTCGACGAGGCTTTTAATAGTTTTAAGCTTTTCTGTATCAGACTTATAGCCAAGAAAGGTTTGAACGAGGGCTACAAAGAATGTG
>OBKD01000087.1_pt1 | contig 28072 bp, 35 predicted proteins | sample 1481601 | NCBI WGS metagenome assembly OBKD01 (sample SAMN02044695, study PRJEB22538) | human gut metagenome
CAGGTACAGGATCAGGTACAGGTACAGGATCAGGTACAGGTACATGTAGATTTCCTAGACGTTGCTTGTCAGTGCTATTCTCTGCTGCATCATTTCTAGCAGTGCTATCTTCTGCTATACTCTGCTTGCCCGCGCTATTATCTGCTACATCACGCTTCATGTTTTCGGCTCTCGCTCTTCCGCCCATAGCGCCCGCTCTTCGTTTGCGCTCCAGCGAAGCTTGATAGGCTTCCTCGTCCCGGTCAAGGCGGATCTGGATAATGCTAAATGCCATTTCGGTGACTGCATCCAGCTCAGGAACCGTATCATCAGTCACATACTGTATAATAGCTGTCAGCAACTGCCCGCGCTGCTCCATTGTCAGGAGGCTGATTTGCTTTGCGTATTCCGTATACAGGACAAAACTATTTCTCATTATCTTTCCCTTTCCTTGTTCTGCCGCCCGTTTATCACGCGCCTCCACGCTTCAAATGTATGTAACATAACTGCGCCTTTTACAATCAAAGAACTCGCTCTTGATCTATCCTTATTCAGATACTCGTTAAATTCTTTCTCATCCACCGGATCTCCCGGAATTGGTCTGTAAATTCCGTTTCCTACGTTAATAATACAATCCCCATTATTATTAGCCCGTTCTATTAGTTTCCTAAGTTGACGGTCAACGTATTGATTAGACGGTCTCTGCATGGCCCTTCTGTGCCCGTCAGGTATCCGATTGAAATAATCTTCCGCTCTCATCATTCCTCCTTTCCCCGCCGCCGCCCACGGCGGAGTATTCGTGATATAAAAAATCAGAAGGTATAAAAATCATAGTATACAGTTACACGGGCGGTATATCAGCATCCGGGACAACGATCCCGTACACATGATACATCCTCTCAAACGCCGCCATTCCGCGGCTGTGTGCAATCGTATGATGCTCCCGGCACAGGCAGATTTTCCGGTATCCGGAATCATCTACTTTCCGGCGGTCATGTCCCATCCCGATTGTGTCCACGTGATGGATCTCCCCGTCACGGCCACAGACCGCGCATTTGCGGTGCATGATGCAGTAATACAGATACCGTCCGACATCGTCCGCCCGGTCTATCGCATTCTCAGACAGCGGAACACCCCAATCAAGGGCGAATTCCAGGATTGTGTCAATGAATTCCCGCGCCGTGTCCATCGTGCAGTTTGACAGGGAAAAGTAATCATCTCCTGTGCGTATGATGTGCTCATACTTCATGATCTCTTTCATTTCCTCCGGAAGATACCCGGTATAATCCGCAATGTCCCGGATCGTGGCATAGGCTTTCTTCCTCTGTTCCGCCGATATGTGGCGACCATCGTCAAACCGGAGTTCCGCCGACTGAATATTCTTGTGCTGGATCATGCCACTCAGACGCAAGCGGGGAATATGCACCACAAGATCTGTGCCGTCAGGTGTTTCCCGGTATTTCTGTATTTTTGATTCCGCATACATCAATCATCACCAAAATTTTTTTTGAATATATTGAGAATAACTCCGGCCTGTGCTCCGGTCGGCCTTCCTTTTACTTTATGTTTTTTATACAATTCCGCCTGATTTACATTGTGTTTCATACATAGATCAGTGATTATTTTTACCTGTGCATCTGTCGCAGGTTCGCCCGTATCTATATACTGATTAGAGTCTACATCTACACTGTCATCCAGCAAAAACAGTCCGCTGAGAGCATACTTGCGGGCGTATGACGAGGCCGATCCGCTGGTCTGGCTTTCGTCCATCTTCGCTTTCGCCGCTGGAGGCTCCTTTGCATTTGCGCTTGCGGTGACAGACTCCCCGGTTTCCGTGTCGATAAGTGTTGCTGTAGCTTTTATGTAGCTTCCTCCGTTTACGCTGATCACTTCATCATTCAGGATTAGGAGAACCCTGTACTGTTCTTCCATCTTTTTGAATGCCTTGTATATGTCCTCCGCGTTACGGAAATTAAAATTGCCAAAAACATTCTTGTGCGTTTTTGGAACCTTGATCGCCTTCTGTATCTGCATGAGTTTTTCATAGACCGACATCATTCCGCCTCCTCCTATTGATTTTTAATTTCTCTGCCGCTATACTGTTTAATAAATATAAATAGAGGGAGAGAGAGTTCGTTATGAATTTAATAGTTAGAATAAAATGTAAATGCGGGCGCTGCTATCACCTTGATCAAAACGCATCCGTGAAAACAATCGTATGTCCTAACTGTGGATATGCATACCCAGAATCAAAAAAACTTCTGTCAATTCTAAGCACCGCCAGGGAAATTAAAGAAGATGATCTTCTATCCACGGATGCTTGTGCCTCTTTCATCTCTGAATGGGAATACATGAAGAATGCTCAATAACAATTTTCATGTATTCTAAAAAGCCTTTTGAAACGGGAACGGGTATTTGATGTCTTGCAATTATATTTTTTACCGAATCTATAAGATTCGCAGCATCTAACCCGTTCTCTGATTTGTATTTCAAAAACATTTTTCCTTCGATTGTATTCTGCAAATCTTTTACAATTTCGTTTTCTAACTCATTCATCATACTGCCTCCTTCCTCAAACTCCATCCATAATCATTCCAGCACTCCCAATGCACCAGTCCGTCCGGAAGCTCAACATAATCGTCGCCGTACATGTCTTCCGCAGGCCCATAGATGGGATTGCCACAGTATTCACAGGCCCCGACGATAGGCCGCGGATCTTCCCGGCTGTAATGCTCTTCTGCGTCCCTTACGGGATTATCTGTATAACTCATTGACTTTTCTCCGATCCCACCGTATAATGACGGTGTAATATAATTATCTGTTTTAACGAGTTTCAGCATTGACTCTGGGAGTTGCCGCTTCCGGAGTCTTTGTTTTTCCCTGTCTGTCATGCCTCTACCTCCAATTAGCAAAAGTAAACAACATATCCCACACCACACACCCGGCAAAAGCGATTATCTCTCCCGGCGTGTACCGCATGGTCGCTGCCAGCCAGATTGTACCCATGAGGGCGGCGGCTGTGATGAGCTGCAGGATCAGCGTTTTCGCATCCTTGCGGCGCTCCTTGTGATATTCTTCCGCCATCAACTCTCCGATCTTCTGCCGGGTTCTGGCTCCGGCTGCCCTGTAGTTACGCATTAATCCCGCCTCCTTAAATAATCTTTGTTCTGGCCATATCGTCTTCTGGAATATGTAATACTTTATAGATAGCCCGCAGTTCGCCAATCCGAAATGCATCGGGATGTCTCAGGCGGGCATAGTATGTGGTTGGCTTCATTCCAACACGCCTAGCCACTTCCCGGGCACTCAAGCTGGTTGCGGCCATCTTACCCTTGATTCTTTCAATGATGAGCGCGTTCTGGGACTCAGATGGGTCTCGGCAAAAATTTGTTTTTGGCATTTGTGTGCCTCCTTTCATTGATTTTCCATTTTATCTGTCCTATACTGTATTTACAGGCCGCTCTTTTCACCTCGCTTAACACATTGCTTGGCCTCGGCTTCTGCCGGGGTCATAAACTCACTTATGAAGGCATCTGCGTCTAAACTAATCGTTAAGATTCGCTCCGAATCATTGACAGTTAAAGAAAGCTCTTTCACAAACGAATAGCATTCATCGCCAACGATCAGGACTGTTCCTCCCTTGTGGCACAAAATTTCTACACCATATTTTTCCTTGTGTAGCTTCTCTCTTTGTTCATCTGTTATCTTCATCCTCACACCACCTCCTCTTCTTCCAGAAAATATTCAATGCTTACGCCGAAATAATCAGCCACTTTTTTGATTGTGTCAGCTCTCGGAGTAGACACTTTCCACCCGGAGATAGTGCCGTTTCCAATACTGCAATCCTTTTCAAGTTTTGATACTCCGATGCTATTTTTTTCACATAGCTCTTTTACCTTGTCATAAATCAAGTTCATCACCTCCTTGCGTTTCTATAAAGCTCTAAAATATTGCGAATTTAGGGAGAAGTCTATTGACAAATATTAGAGAATAGTCTAAAATATATTTTACCAGAACACAAATTAGCGCTTCTCTGTTTTTAGGCTTTTCCCTAAACCCTAAAGTTATTATATAGAGTATCGCCTAATTTGTCAAGCCTATTTTTAGGTTTTTCTCGATTTTCATAAAAGGAGGTACTCATGACTAGCGTTGACAGGGTAAAGGCCATATGCAAAGAACGCAAAATCCCAATTTCTAAATTAGAAAAAGAACTCGGTTTTGCGAATGGATACATAGGCCAACTAAGGAAAGGAGTTTTACCGGATAATCGTTTGAGAAAAATTGCGGACTTTTTTGGAGTAACTGTAGATTATCTAATGACCGGAAAAGAGAAAGAAGAAAAAAAAGAAACCGTGCTGACCGCAAAAGACCAGCGCGATATACAGAAAATTCTTGATCAGACACGGGAACAGCTTATGAATCAGGAGGGCTTGATGTTTGACGGAGATCCGGCCAGCCCAGAGGCCATTGAATCCATCCTGTCTGCAATGCAGATCGGCATGGAAATGGCAAAGAAGCGGAATAAGGAGAAATATACACCTAAAAAATACAAAAAGGATTGACGCCTATGAACATTAAGGCAAGAGTTCACAATCTAACGAGAAAGTATCATACTCGGGATCCGTTTGAGCTGGCGCAGTCCCGTGGAGTGATCCTTGTATATTACCCGTTAGATAATGTCCGTGGCTTTTACCAGTATTTCAAGCGCAATAACATTATTTATATAGATGAACGACTTCCGCGTTTTGAACAGCGATTGGTACTTGCGCATGAGCTGGGGCATATGTTTTTACATAAGACTGCCAATGCGATTTTTATGGATACTCGGACACAATTCAATACGCGAAAATATGAGATGCAAGCAAATAAATTTGCTATGGAGCTTCTTCTCCCGAACGAGGTTCTTCTGGAGAACTGGCAATTATCCATAGAGCAGTTGTCGCGGCTAACTGGATATTCGGAGGCACTGATAAAACTGAGGTTGCAATGATTAATTCGCCGCTGGCGTTTTAAACAAAATTATACATAGGGGGAATGCCATATGGAATTTAATGAATCTATTAAACGTTTTTCAGAACGAGTGAAAGTGCTCAAGGATTCTATTGCTACAGAGGAAGCCACAAAAATGTCTCTTATTGTTCCTCTGTTCCAACTTCTGGGATACGATGTATTTAACCCAACGGAATTTTGTCCGGAATATACTGCAGACGTTGGAATTAAAAAAGGGGAAAAAGTTGATTATGCTATTTTGGAAAATGGCGATCCAAGCATATTGATCGAGTGTAAAAGCTGCTCGGAGGTATTAGACAAGCATTCTTCTCAGTTATTCCGCTACTTCGGTACAAGCCCCGCAAAATTCGGAATCTTAACTAATGGCATTACCTACCGTTTCTACACTGATCTAGAAGAGTCAAATAAAATGGATATGGTGCCATTTTTAGAAATTGATATGCTTTCACTTAAAGATTCGTCGATCAATGAACTGAAGAAGTTCTGTAAGGAATCTTTCGATAAAGATAAAATATTCAGTACCGCAGAGGAATTAAAATATACCTCTTTGATCAAAGCTATCTTATCTGAACAGTCTGAAAATCCATCCGAAGATTTTGTACGTTTCCTTTTGAATGGGGTTTACGAAGGCCAAAAGAATCAGAGGGTTATAGAGAAGTTCACTCCGCTTGTAAAAAAAGCATTTTCGTCATATGTTAACGAAATCGTCAATAGCAAAATTTCATCTGCCTTAACCAAAGAATCAGATGATGAACCTGCTGCCGATGAAGAGGTTGCTATCACGGCTGAGCCGGAAACAAAGATTCATACCACCGATGACGAAATGGAATCTCTTTATATTATCCGCGGCATACTGGCAGGAACGGTTCCTGTTGAAGACATCATCCATCGTGATACGGAGAGTTACTTCGGCATACTTTATAAAAATAACAACCGCAAACCTATCTGCCGTCTCAATCTAGACCGGAAGAACAAACAGCTTTTCATTCCGGATGAGAATAAAAAATTCGCAAAACATATCATTGAGTCATTGAATGATATTTATCAATATAAAGATGCATTGATTTCCGTTGTCAAACGCTATGCGGAAATAGAATAACGCATTATCCCCCATTTTGCTTCATTCCGCAGCCCTTACCTCCCAATTTATGGCATACGGTTACAGTTTGAAGCGTGGGGCGGGCCACCTTGACAATATAATATACTTACCAGGGCAGCCAGTAGAGCGGCTACGGTTCCTCGTCCTGAGTCTTGACAGGAGGGGATGCTTATGAACACATATGAAGAGTTTATGATTATTTTAGCATTTGCTGGTTTAATTGTATCCATCCTCAATTTGACACATAAGAAATAGCCGCCCTGCTCCTGGAAAAGTAGGCGGCTATTCTTAGTTACATATTTTACCAGGGCGGGGAGCCTTGACCTCCCTTGCTGGCTGTCTTGTTAAGTATATTATATGTCAACATCACTATTTTGTCAAACAAAACCGGCCCCTGCGCCAACAGGAACCGGCCGATCTCCGGAGAGATACACTATTACGATCACCTATATTGTATCATCTTCGGACAGCCATCGCAAGCGGAACAGACGTTCCGGTGGCTGTTAATTTTATACTCAAAAAGGAGGATGATCAACATGCCAACTGCAAAAAAACTGCCATCAGGATCATGGAGATGTCAGGTATTTAGCCATTACGAAGAAGTAAAGCAAGAGGACGGATCAGTAAGAAAGAAACGCATCTATAAAAGCTTTACCAGTGACGATCCGTCGCGCGCCGGGAAGAAGGCCGCCGAACTGGCCGCGACGCAGTATGCCGCTGAAAAGAGACGTCCTACAGGAAGCTGCATGATGACATTTGGTGAGGCACTGGATGAGTACATAGAAAACCGCACCTCTGTGCTTTCCCCGCGTACCGTTATGGATTATAAGCGGATCCGGAAGAAGGACGTGCAAAGTCTTATGAATATTCGTATATGTGATCTTACCCAGGACCATATTCAGGCAGCAATCAATGATGACGCCATGATACACAGTCCTAAAACTGTACGCAATAATCACGGTCTTATATCTGCCGTGTTGAAGCAATACAGGCCAGAATTTGCGCTTAATACTTCTCTTCCAAAAAGGAAGCGAGCTGACCTGTATATTCCATCCGATAAGGATATCAAAAAATTAATGCAGTACATATCAGGGACTGACATGGAACTGCCAGTGTTGCTGGCGGCATTCGGGCCAATGCGCAGGGGAGAGATCTGCGCACTTTCTTCCGATGACATAAACGGCAATATTGTTCACGTCTGCCGTAATATGGTTTATACGGAAGATAAAAAATGGATTATTAAATCCCCTAAAAGCTATGCTGGTGACCGTTATATCAATTATCCGTCTTTCGTGGCTGAGAAATGGAAGGATACAAGGGGCATGTTAGTCAATCTGACTCCAGGTGCCATCACCGCGAGATTCAATAGGATACTGAAATTATCTGGCATTCCCCATTTTCGTTTCCACGATCTCCGGCATTACTCAGCCAGCGTACAGCACACGATTGGAATACCAGACGCCTATATCATGCAGCGTGGTGGTTGGAGCAGTGATGGTGTATTAAAAACCGTATACCGCCACGCCCTGTCAGATAAATCGTCCGAAATGGATGATCTGGCTAATGGTTACTTCAATGATTTATGCAACACGAAATGCAACACGAAATAGAAAAAGCACCGGAATACGGTGCTTTTTAAGAGGCGTCGACCGGATTTGAACCCGTAAAGCCTCATTTCCCGCAAACCCGCATATTTACTGCATTCTCCTGAAACGCCCTGTTTATGCGGGTTCCCGGCTTTTTGATTGTCTGAACACATGTGCGAATATCTGCTCATATTACACCATTTTGAAACGCTATGCAACACGAAATGCAACACGAAACTCTCCCGTAAATATCTTGCGAATATCGGCGCATATAGGTTTTTGCAACACGAAGATGATACAATATACAGACAGAGCAGATCTACGAAGGTCTGCTCTGTCTATGTCTATATATAATCATAAGGATTTCGATTTCTTGGCGGCATGGGTTTTATTTGCTGCCTTGCTTCTTCTTCCGTTCGATACAACTTAGTGCTTCTAAGCCGTGTTGCGGCATGATCCGTATATTTAACCGTGCAAAATCCACCCCGTACTGCTGTTATCACTCCATAAACAATCTTCCATCCATTTTCTATAAAATAGCATCGGTCATTGATCTTCCATTTCTCCATCTTGCACACCCTTTCGTGTTAATTATACGAAATGTGCATTTTGCGGTCAACAGCAAATGAATCCCAGACACCCGCCCAGGGTCATATCTTATGTTAGCACACTGCCAGGGTCTAAAATCGTCCACGCTAAACATCTCGATAAATCACCCGTCATCATCAGCAGATCCAGCCGCATTGCAGCTTCTGGTAATATGACATCCACTATCAACGGCGCTTCTGGCAAAATAAATGAAACTTTCCCGTCACCAAAAGCACTCCTTCTGAATACTTTTATATCTTCTTCGACCATCTTTCTTTTTTCGCTATTACTGGTTCCTTCCATCACAATAATTGGTACTTTTTGTCCATTCTTATCTACATACAGGGTAGCAGCATAGTGGTCTGTCCCATCCATAATAATATCCATATATGTACCTTTAATGGCAAATTCGCATATTTCCCCTGTCTTAATTATATTATTTACAATTGGTTTGAACTTCATCAAAAATGCCTTGTCAATTTCTTCGGCGTAGCTTCTTCGACTATGCCCGGTCGATAACGTAAAATGGTTAATATACTTCATTTTTTATCCTCCGCCTTATAGTATTTTCGTTCAAACTCCTCCCAGGATTTGCTGAATTCATGATTCATAAATGCTTCTTTTAACCCTGTGATCTGTTTCAATCGGATGACCTCATCCAAATCCATGCCCAATTTCTCACATATTTTCACATCATCCCATCCCATTTCTGAAAGTTCCAGGACAATCTCCGACATGGGACGAATACCGTGGGTTCCCCTTGCGCGGTTGTGGCGGATGGTTGATCCGATCCGCTCATCATCAGGCTTATCAATCGTGGAGACAGGCAGGTAACCATGAATCCGTTTTTTGATGTCCGTATGTTCCCGGCCTATGCGGTTTCTGTGAAAACCATCCACGATTTCACGGTTTCCGTCCTTCAGGTCGTAGGTCACAATCGGCATCGTGTACCCGTCAAGTCTTATAGATTCATACAGCAGCTTCATTTCCGGAGTAGCGACATGATTCGGATTGTACTCGTTCGCGCGTATATTCTCTTGTTTTACCCACAATACGCAGTCACACGGCTCCTCTGCGAAAGGACTTACCTCATGCAGTTTTTCTCTAACATAATTCAGCGCCTCCACCTTTTCAGACTGATCCATCTGATCCATTTTTAATATGATCTTATCCGTCAGATCAATGATTTCCTTATTCATGCTTATCTCCTATAATTTTGACAAACTTAGAGGTGTATTCTTCCACAGTATAACCAGCCGCTTTATATGTGTCCACATATTTCGATGGAACCTTTCCCGAAATAACATCCTTTTTAATTTCTTTCAAAATAGCGGCTGCTTCCTTCGAGTTTTCTATATATATGTTCTTCAAAATACCCTCGGCCATTGATAAAACAACTGTGAATACTCCGTCGCCATCGGTACTAACAATCCATATTTTATTTTCATCGTCATAAAATCGGTCTCCAGACTCGCGTTGAATCTTCCTGGAGCCGAAGACCGGGCCCAGAACCGCATAAAAATCTTTATCACCTCTGCACAGTATCTTCCTCATTATCCGCCTCCCGCAGCTTTTCGGCTACCTGCTTTAGTTTTTTGCTGTCTGTGTCTTGTGGCCGAATGATATTTGCATATTTCTTCTTCAGTTCAAATAACCTCTGCACATCTTTCTTTGTTTCCCCGAAAGACAGCCTTGACATCCAAAAATCATTTTTCTCGATCGCTCTCGCAATCCGTCTCCAGGATGCCGCCTTTTTGGCCGATTCCAGTTTTTTATCGGTTTCATCCGGGATATCCTCTGGCAGTATTCCATCCTTTTCGTACCAATCCATGAAGGTCTTAATTTTGGTATAATAGTGATCGCGGACTTCCGGCGCGTACAGGCCAATACTTTCAAGGAGAAATACCGCATATTCCTCCCAGGTAAGCGCATCGGGCTTTTCTGACCGGATATTCCCAAGAAGTGAGGTGCGGCAGTAGATATTCCCGAAATTCACGCCTTCTACGCGGTTTAATACCTTTTCCCACGTTTCAGGTTCCAGCGACCGGAATTGATCCAGCCCTTTCCGCTGATCGTCCCCATAGGGCTGGCACAGCCGCTGTTCATAGATGGATAAACCATTTTTGTACATTAATTCATAGATTTGATTGAATTTAAGATCCAGCTTTGAAACCGCTGTCCAGTCGTCCTCGGTCCTCCAGTCATAGAGGGGATAGAAATTCCAGCAATTCAGAAGCTCGCTTTTACACTTGACGCGCGTTGTCCAGGGGAAATCCTTGTACCGCTCCTTGCTCTCGCTTATGATCGTGCGGAAACGGTTCAGGCTTTCATCTGATCGAATTCCAATGCCAGCCGCCGTCTTCCCGCCGTGAGTTTCGTTGTACCATTTCGCAAACCACAAGATAAATTCTTCAAACTCCATGCCCCGGTAGAACCAGTCCCATTCTTCCGGCATGCTGTCCTCTGTGCAAAGTATCACATCGTTTCGCATGGTTGGGAACTCTCTCACCCATTTATCCTTGTCTTTTTTGTCCCAGCAAATCCATTTCGGCTGTATTGCGGATACGGCGTTTCTAAGGGACAATGGAAGCGCTACCCAATACCACTCATCTACAACATCTTTTGTCAGATCAACCAGCTCATCTACATGCTCAATAGTTGCCTTGTACTGCGCTTCCAGATCAATATACAATACAGAAAACTTCTTTCCTGCGTTTCTCGCTTCACGCGCCATCAGCTGGAGCATGACGGAGCTGTCCTTGCCTCCGGATACAGACACATAGTAATTATCAAATTCATTAAAAATCGTATGATACCGCTCTATTGCTGCGTCATATACGTTTTTATTCATATATACTTTCGACATTTCTATTCCTCGATCCATATATGTATTTTTTTAGAGTTTCCTTGATGGAGGTTGCGTCACTAATGTCTTTCTTTAACTGGTCGAGCAGCCATTCTTTTTTTGATAAGCAATGCATAATCTGCTCATCAAGTGTATTCTCCGCATAAATATCCGTGATATATACATCGTGTTCCTGTCCGATCCTGTGTACTCTATCCTCTGATTGCAGCCGTTTCCCCAGATCCCAATCATTCGAGAGGTATATGATGTTATGACAGAATTGGAGATTCAATGAAAATCCAGCACAATTTCGGTTCGCGACTAAATATTTTTTGTCCCCCGCGAATTCATGCAGTGCTTCAGCACGATTTCTTTGCGGCACTTTCCCATCGAATCTTACAGCTCCATCCAACAAACCGCACAACTGCGATATTTCAGATTCATATTTGCAGAAGATAATCGTTTTTTCATCTTCGATTACTTTCATAAGTTTCTGGATTCGTGGGTTATCCATCGGATCACTGAACATTTCAACTGTTTCGAAATGGCTTCCGCTTCGATTGAATACCAGCCGTTTTCCGGATAACACGGCCTGAAGCCCGGAAAAAAGCCGATAAATTGTAGCTGGTTTCCATTCATTAATTTCGTCCATCAGCCTGTAGGCTGCATATGAGTATTCTTCATCTTGTTCGGCAGTCAGTGAAAAAGAACAGGCATAATAATATTTCGGCGGAAGTTTTGCGCACTCTTTTTTTGTGATTTGGAACGTATAAGGAGCAATCTTTTTTGACAAGTAATCCGTATTTAATACCTTTCTTAATTTCCCATAATCATCATATTCCAGGTGATTGGCTGAAAAGCTCCAATAGCTTTTATATCCCAAAATCCGCCAGTCAAGAAGATAGAACTGGGAATATAGATCGGCTTCATTTCTTGATACGGGTGTTCCGTTCAGAATGATCCTGTACTTGCACTTTTCGGCCAGCATTAAGATGTGTTCCGTCCGGTATGCCCACGGATTTTTTACGAGCAGGCTTTCGTCTATTACCAGAAAGCATTTATTTTCTCTTGCAAGTGACAGAAGGTGCGAAAGCGCCCGGATGCTGGTGCTTAATGTTTCAATTCCACAGATCGTGAATGCGTGAATCATTTCGTTCGGACATTGCTTCAGAATTTCATTCTTTATATTCGTTTTTGCGGAACAAGGGCATAACCATATGACGATATCTATCTTGCCGCTCTCTAACCGCAGCCTTGCCATTTCGAGGACAGTGATTGTTTTCCCTGTCCCCTGTTCGGCAAATAAAGCTCCTACTTTAAGACCTATTAATTTTTTAACCGCATCCTTTTGATGCGGATAAAGATCATTCTTAAGTCTCATCGTCAAGTAAGTCCTCCAGGATCGTACCTCCTGATACTAATTTTTTTCTCAGCTTAGTATCATCTGATAGATCTTCGCGCACCTTTTCCGTAACCTTGGAAATCTCATAATTTGCTTCCTGTTCTTTGTACTCCTCAATTGCCTGCATTGCTTTTTGGGAAACACCAAATCCCATAGTTTCCGCGAAATCCTGCACCTCTTTATAAAATTCCGTCGATACCTCCATTCTCCCGTTAGACCAACGCGCCCCAGGAATTTTCTTAGCCGCAGAATACAACGAGTTATTAAATCCCTTCCATGTAATTGTGAGGCACTTTTCACGAGAGCTATACTTGATCCATCGCGTTTGCTCATCGGAAAAATCTCCATTCAATGCCTTTATTTTTGACTCTTCATTTAAAAATTTAACCGTGAATCCTTTCGCCAGAAGAGTATTTCCAAGATCCGCAGCGCGTTCAGTGATAGTTCCCGAATACTCGTTAATGATTTTTTCCCACCGTTCTCCGTTCCACGAGAACCCTTTTTCTTTAACTATTTCTCTGAAATCATCATCCTTCACGTAAATGGCGCTTAAATTCCCATCTCTGGATTGTTTCAGCCGTACAAATCCATCCTTCGAGGAATTTTCTGGTTTCACCGTCAACGATTCCTCTATTTCTTCCGCTTCTTTCCTTACCTCTTCCGGTATCTGTTCCTCTAATTTCTGCTTGCGATATCTGCGTAGCGCAATAATTATGACCTCTGTAACATCAGCCCTATGATCTATCCAAAATTTTGCAGATGTTTCACTCTTGCACAATAAATCAATCGCAAGTTTTGCTTCTTCAATTTTAAAGGAAACAATCCGATCGTCATGGGCTCTCCATCTCAATGTTCTGTTATGCCTCGCATAATCGTTCAATGTCTTTTCTACCCATTTCAACAAGTCAACGCGAAGTGTTATTGCCCAGGAAACTTGTTTCTCAGTTCCTTCCAATTCAGGAAGCTCCAGCGTCTCAGTTTCTTTTTTTGCCTCTATGCTTTTTCGCGTACGCTCTTCCTGCTGCCATTTTTCATAACATTCCGGACACAGTTTTTCAAAATGGTGATTGACCTTCCATTCCCTGTCTTTTGTCGGCCCAATCACGTTTACCTTCCCTTCATGTCCGCAAGAATATGTTCCATGATACCATGCCATAATATTACCTGATCCTTTAAAAATGTATTGAATAGTGCTAATTTCCGTGTTATAGTATTTCTGATGGGGAGCGGTGGCAAGCCCGCCCTCCCTGTTTGACTCTTTATTACCCTTGCAAATCTTCTTTCAGATCTTGTAGTAATTCATCTAATTTTTTGTCCGTCTCTTCTTTGGTCTGTTCATCCTTGGCACTTTCTAATCCCCTGATAATTTGTTTCAACCAGCTCTTAAATTGTAAATCCGTCATTCCCATTGTTTCGATCATGTCCTTTCCTCCTTATTTGTTAGGTTACTTGCCTTCCTTAACTGTCTTTATTATAGCATATTTAAACTATTCCGTCAAGCATATTTATACTATTCTTTATTTATTTTTTCATCAACGCACTGCATAATGAAAGCCGATAAAGACAGCCCAGCCGTTTTTGCTGCTTTCTGATATGCTTCTTTTTTGCCTTTATCGGCCATTACTGTGATCCTATCGTACTTCTCTTTTTGATAATCGTTTACATATTTAAATGCTGCTTTCTTGTCTGCAAATGCCATGCTCATCACCTCCTCTTTTAACTTATCATAATGCGGAAAAAATGTAAATAAATATTTTTAAACTTTTTTATAAATATGCCTTGACGGCATATTTAAACTATGCTATAATATAATCAACATAAAGGAAAGGGGAACACCAAAATGACAGTTAAAAGTTACGAAGAAAACAGAAACCCATTTAACATTACACCTTACGACATCGTAAAAGATGGGAAAAGAATCAGCTACATGGAGTTTGACAAATACGCAGATTGCGAAGTGAAGAGAATTGAATCCGATGAAGTTACCGGAGTAGATACACTTTATATTTAATAATATCCCGCCCCGGCCGGGTAATGCCGGGAGAAAGAAAAAATCCCCGGAGCCGAAGCCCCGGGGTGTCTTATTTACAGCGCGATCAAATCTTTCCAGGTTTCCGGGCCTGCCACGCCGTCCAGCTTCAGACTGCGATCCGCCTGATACTGACGTAATGCCGCCTCCGTCTGCGGGCCAAAGTTCCAGTCCAGTGCGCCCTTGTAGTAGCCACGCGCCGACAAGATCTCCTGCAGAAGAAGGACTTCCACGCCGTTGTCTCCGGCCTTGATCTGCTTGACAACATACATGCCGTTGCGCTTCGGCAGGGCCAGCAGGTCTGCCCATGTCGCCTGGCCAAGGCTTCCGTCTACTGCCAGGAATCCGCGGCTCTTCTGGTATGCTCTGACAGCCGCTTCCATCAGCGGGCCATAGCTCCGATCCAATCCACCAGTATTGTATCCGCGCGGAATTAAGATCTCCTGTCCCAGCAGCACATAGATGCCCACGCTGCCAACGTCAATCTGCTCAACACCAAATGTATAGATATTCTCATCCTGTGCGGGCTTCGTGTCGCCGCCTGCAGCGTCTTTTTTGTCTGCCAGGTAAAACACCTTTACGCATCCCGTAAAGTCGCTCCACGGATGCCACCCGTCCCGTGCGGCAGATGCCGGATCGTGGACATAACAGCGATTTCCGTCATACTGCGTGATTGTGATGTAGTGACCGCCCCGTGTAAACACACCCGGCCCCATCAGAAGGACAGCATAATATTTCCCGGTCAGCATGGCGCTCTTCCAGCGCTGCTCTGCGGAGCTGCCACGTGTCCCGTACAGGCTGCCGCCGTTAAGCTGCTGGCCGTTGTAACCGTAATGATCCAGGGCCGTGTCGATAAAAGACCAGATTGTCCCAGATCCCGGCACCGTACCGCCAATACCCTCTATGTAGTCTGCTACCGTCGTAGGTAACTGATGCACAATGTTGGCCACCGCTGTAGGGCCGCATCCTGATCCGGCCATTGTATCTCCTGCATAACGCTTGCTGGCCCATCGGCTGTCATACTGTCTGTAGTTTTCGCATCCCATAATTATTCACCTTCCTTATTCTTCTGTAATACAGGCATTTGTCAGCTTTTTGTAGACATCCTCATATAATTCTTGTCTGTCTCCGTTGTATGTGTATTCTGCATATATGCCATCTCCGCTTACCGTTGTAGACACAAGGCATTTGTAGTTTTGCAGTGTTTTGCATGACCAGACAATAAAAACATTGCCAAGGTTAATTTCTGGCATTTCGATCATGGGCGACAGAGCGCAGACCCTATTTTTGTTGTACCACTCCACCAATTTCTTTTTACAAACTTCTTGAAAATGTTCCATTCCTGTTATAATCATAGTTCTTCTTCCTCTTCGCTCTTATTGATGATCTGCGTAAACGCCTGATGCAGTCCCGTACTGGCCAGCCCCGTAAACGCCCCGTACACCACGGTTTCCAGCGTTACCGGGGATTTCCCCAGGTAGGCAGACAAGACCGCCAGAACAGCCCCCAGCACGGCCAGGATAGCAGGTATGTATTCGTTCGCTATCTTGTCCAGCCAGGTGATGTGCTTGATGCAGTATCCCACGACCAGGCAAGCTACCAGCACCACCGGGATATAGTAGTCACTTAAAAAACTTAGATCCATCTTATTGCCTCCTTTTAAAAATTAATGTACTGGGCAATCATCATAATCACCCCTGTTGCCAGCGCCCCCGCCATCACCGAAATAATCGTTGTAAACGCTGTCTTCTTTGCGCTGTTCCACCGCTCCGCTGGTTCGTTTTCCAGCTTTTGGAGCCGGGCACCCTGGTCTTTTTGCTCCTGCAACATATTCTCCATGTTGATCGCCAGTTTCTCTACCGACGTGACCAGAGACGCATTCTGTCGCACACTCTCTTCCAGCAGATCAATTCGCTTGTTCTGCCGATTGTCTTCCATTTCTATCCGGCGGGCAAATTCGTTGTGCTCCATCCTCGTAATATATTCATCCATGCCGCTGTCTCCTTAATAATTAATCCCGTGTATGATGTTTCCGGTCTTGCCCTGATTTCCATAACGGTTCCTCCTATGCTTAACTTTTGTATCCCTCTACTCGATATATTGCTATTGCATCATCTCCACCCACATCTGTTTTTTCGGTAGATGGCGGAAAATATTGATAGGCATACACGGTACTGAATGTAGTATCGGTCAAATTAATCCGATGCAAATGTGCGCCTAAATAATTGTTAAAATCAAAAAATCCAATTAGATCAACCACGCCGTCTGCCGAAATAAATGATGTGTATATATCAACACTTCCATACTCATATCTGATTTTGTAGTAGATCCGAATCCTTTCAAAATTGTAGATGCTTTCTGTAAATGTTCCGCTACCAACTCTTGTAGGCGAATCAAACAACACGGTAGGAATTAGAGAGACTGTCTCGCTCTTGACTTCATTAATCGCCGCAACTGCTGAGCTTTTCGCCGTCGTTTCCAGATCATTCAACGCCCCGATCTTATTATCAAGCACCTTCCCCTGGTGCGCATCCAGTACGCTCGTCCCAGACGCTTCTGTAGTCAGGTTATCAGCCACCCCGTAAAACATTGCGTCCCCGACACCCTGATAATATTTTGTGACATACGCCGCCGTCATTTCGCACCCAGCGTCATTGCTGATCGTCGTTGTGGGCGAATAGGTATGCAGGGCGGAGAGGGCTGCTATCTCTTCGGCGGAGAGATTGGTTTCCACGGGCGTTTCCAGCACATATAGAAACTCACAGTTACCATATTTTATGGCCAACGATACCAATGTGTCATCCGGCGTACCGACAATCACAAAACCAGTGCCATCACTATACGCGTTTCCTGTCTCAAACCTGTCTGGATCAGAGGCATCTAAAACCGGAGCCATAGTAAATAATGCTTCCTGGTTAGATGATGATACACCAGAGATTTCTGATATGGAAAGCGCAATATTCCCGTTCGACAGCGTGACAGGAGCTAATAGATTATCAGACACTTTAGAACGCCCTATGCGCTGAATCAGTTTGCCCGTCCCTCTTTCGTTCCTCACGATCTCATCACATATCCACTGCTGACCGGATTCATCTGTGTAACTGCCCCCACTGGATACTTTCAGCCCGGCGAGGCCGTTAGGGGTGGAAAGGTGGATGGATTGCGGGGTTTTATAAGGTTCGTACGATGTAGCTGTTGATCCTTCCTCTGCCTGTATATCATATATTCGCACATAATCCCCGACAACCTGTCCTCTTAATTGGTCAACCCGGAAGGCAAATCGTATTTTTACTGTTTCTTTCGGCACAATTACTGTTACTGATGATCCGCGTTTAAAATATATGGACTTTTCATCTGCAATAGTTTTGTTATCAGAATTATATAAATTTATAAATATCACAGGGGACAAACTGCTGTTGTTTGTTTTGTGTTTCGCGGATACTGTTATTGTTTTCCCGCAAAAATATTTCGTAACCTCTTCCGAAAGATAACATACATACTGGCAAAACAAAGTATCTGAAGAGCTTGTGGCGGTCAACGCTATTTCATTTGTTTTTTTGACAATATCGCAAATTTCTTTCGCGAAAACAGTATCGTTATCAAGCGAAAACAAATTCTTTCCTGTTACATCAACCTCTATACCTTTATCGTAGTATCCTGGCTTTCCACCCGTATATGGTTCCCAGGGGAGAGCAGATGATCCAGCGTTAAGCATAATGTTTTTAAAACTAAATGTATCTCCGGCAGAGCCATTATTACTGACGCTTGCATAAAAAACAAATGATCTGATTTCTTTGTCTGTCGTAAATGTTTTGCTTTTCTCTTGCCCTCGCGCCATATTCCCTATCGCTATATTATTTGTGTAATCATAAATGAGACATGTATCCGCGTCTGTGTCAGAAGATATAACATCTGCTGATAATGTATATGTGCCTGGAGGTATTGGGACGCTAACATCAACTTTAGCGCTCTGCGTCCCTGACACGTCTCCCATGTCCCACAATTGTGCCCCTGTTGCCCATCCCAATCCCGCAATATCAATTGCCTGTGGGTACTCCACACTGGGACTAGGGGCATTTCCAGTGTAAAGCTCAAAAGAAAGCACCGCCGATTCTTTGAAATACAACATCAATCCGCTATAGATTGTCGTCGTATCTGTTGTCGTGGCTCCCTGGGTCTGGTTAAATCTAAGTACCGCCCTTGTAACGCTCGTAAATTGATCGCTTACGACCATCTCCACGTAATTACTTCCCGGTGTTCCAGCGGCATCTTGATAATCCAAGCCATCCTCTCGCGTTCCGTAAATCACAATGGAAATCAAAGTATTAGGTTTTGACGCATCGCACTGAAATCTTAATGTCTTTCCCTTTCCGGAGAGGATCTTGCCGAATACAGATTCTGGCAAGTCCAGAAAGCTATACGACGTATTATCCATATTGCATCGATAAGTTCCGGTACTTGCGTCTACCAGTACACAGCTCCTGGTTGGTGCATGCTCAAAATCAATTAACTGCGCCCCCGTCGTGCTCACCTGATCCGCCCGGCCATGCACCGTCAGACCGATCAGCGGCTTTTCCGCACTGTTGCCCGCCGTGATACTCTCTCCGCTCACGGAATACGCAAGCGGCTTGATATTCGCCTGCTCGATGTTCCCTGCGGCTTCATTTGCGCGGTCGGCGGCGGCATTAGCAGACGTGGCCGCTGAAGTAGCTGCTTCTTTGCCGTCAAGGGCCGAAATCGCTGCTTTCATGGCCAAATCCGCATTTGTCTCCGCGCTGCTTGCCGCAACATTTGCATTGCTTGCAGCTGTATTTGCCAGCGCAGCACTCTCATTCGCATTTAGTGCAGCAGCATTTGCTGATTCTGTCGCAGTTTGAGCGTTACTAATTTCTTCTCTGGCCTGATTAACTAAAATGTCTAATTGAGTATATTCGTTTGTCCCTTCGATTGCACTATCATTCCTTGCACTCGGCTGGATCACCAAGATGAAATTCCATGTAGATAGTTTTTCTGTGCCTAAATACAGTTCTATCTCTGCCGGGAGCCGCCCCGGCTGCATATCGGGAGTAATAGGCGCCAAAACAGTGCCGTCAGTGTTCACTATACAAGCATTCCACACTTCATCTCTTGCTAGATTAGCCGTAGTTCCATCAGGAACCGGAAATAAATTACCATGATCCAGCAATGTCGCCTTCACAAAACGCGCATTATCACCTTGCTTTGCAGTAACTAATACCGGCTCTGTTTGGTAAAAGTCCAAATATATTTCTTTGATTATTTGCATAGTATTCTCCTATATAATACCATTACTTTTATTTTTCCCTATGATATCCTCATCCACATGATAACATCGGAATTCGACATCGGTCCCAAGCTTTCCCACACTTGTCCGTACGCCTGCCCATACGTATCATTCGGATTCACGCCGGGGCTCATCAGTATCACACTGTTTACTGGATAGGTTAACTCGAGTATTTCTTCCGTATTCGTTTCACCAGTATCTCCTTTTTCACCATCCAAAACATTTACAATCGTTGCCTGCGCAGCCGCCACCATATCGCCACTTTTGTTCGCTGCCTGGATTCCATAAACCGCTGTCCCATCTATGGTGGCCGCATTAACAGCTATAGATTGACCACTTCCCTGATACACCCCATCTTTAGTCCACACAATTTGCATATCAGAAGTAACATCCTTAACCCCTTTCGTAACGCTGGCAGTTAGAATTGTATCCCCAATACCGTTCTTAAATGCCAATCCGTTACTACTATTGATATATGCGTTGTAGCCTAAATTCGATTGGATCATTTCTTCTACCCGGCTTGTCAGCCCTTGCTCAATCTCGGATTGTAACTCCATCGCATTATCAAAAACCGTTTTATTTCGCGCCGAGTCCGTAAAACTGAGCACCTGCTCCGTGACTCTTGCGGATAGATAAAGAGGCGGGATATATTCCTCATCCACAATCCTTACCGTATCGCCTATATTTACGTCTATCGTTCCTGATATTTCATAGCTGATTTCGGGTTCACACATTTTTTTCAGCTGCGACAATGCTTGTCCATATAGCATATTGATATTATCTGTATCATAGTTCCAAAGGCGAACAATATAACCGTCTTCTTTTTTTGCCAGGTTCGACGGATATCGATCCCGCGCCTGTACTGCTCGGATGCAATTGTCTCCAGACGGACTTTTGTATTCTATATTTCCTTTATCGTCGTATTCTATTTTATCCAAAGACGTAATCTGCATCCCATCTGTTCCTGTTGGCCGAATTGCGGTATATAGATTCGTGACATCTGATGTCTTGCGGATTCCTGCTATCTCTTTTCCGTATCGCAACGTAAAATTCGTTCGATTTTGCCCCATACCCTGATATTCATCAGAATGTTCCCGATAGACGTTTGCTGTAATGCGTTTTAACGAATAGTCATCATTCAGTTCTGCAATAAACTCAATCTCAGCCTCAAAAACATTCGCCAGAGAATAGAGTCTTGCCAGAACTGTTTCCGTCCCTGTCCATTCGTTTGTAATAGCCCTATCTGACACTTCATTTACATTTAATACAACGGTTCCTTCGGGATCGAACACACTCAAATACTGCGCAAATGTCATTGCGGATGCCGCCGCATAGGCACCGGTTTCTTCGTTAAGTAATTCAAATACCAAGCCGTAACATTTTGCCGAAATTTCATGTTCATCTTTTTCAACATGCATGATATTTAGATAATACCCACGCTGCTCCTTGATAAATGATATCTTATTGCCCTCTATGATATATTGACTATCTTCATGGACTGCACTGCATACAAATGAATACGTATAGGTCGATCCTTTTAAATATTGATGAAGCTCGTCATCATAATAATGCAAGGCCCCAGGTGCAATATTATCCAAAAACGCTTGCACTTGATCATGATTATCCAATATAGCAATCCTGACACTACTCATAGATACGCCTCCCGTATAAATACGTCAACTGCCGGAGGCGGATCGCAAAAGTCGGAACAATAGAACTCCACGTCTGTAACTCCTGGAGGCGCCAAAAAATACTTGCTTCCTGTAATCTCGTCCCCTGTAATATTCATCCCGTTCCGGCACACCTTCGTGGTGCCGCCATCGATTGTGACAACGTCCCCGGAAGAATATCGATTCGGAACATCACGCCATTTTTCTACATTCATCTTCTGAAACGACAGTACGCGCAGATAATTCCGCGTAACATATTGATCCCCAAGATTTCTTCCAAAATATTGTGTAAACGCCACCTGAATTTTTGTGCAGATCATATCCTTTACAGCAGAATCCACATAAGGGATATAAGACCCGAACCAGTAAAAAGTGATTTTATCGCCTTCTTTTCGAACATCTTGATGCCCGCGCCCATAGTTAAACGGATTATCACTGTCCTTTGAAGATGGTGTAAAATTCTTCGTTGCTACGACTTTTCCATTTAACCAAAATTCTAATGCCGCCGTATTTCCAGACATGTCCGTCTTATACAAGCTGTATCCGCATATCACTTTGTTATCCGCCGTCAAAAAAGCAATTGACTGTTCTGCCGTCTGCCCCATTAACCCGGATTCGAACCACCAATTGATGTAACACCAAAAATTTTGTGCTCCTATAACGCCTGCGGAATCAGCCGGTATTGATACCGTCCGCATCCCGCCGCACCATTTTCCGGATTGTCCGGTTCCCATACTACCAATTACCATATGTTGATAATTCTCTCCAGACAGAACTCCCAGCGTTCCACCCATATCATGGTTTGGATGCATGTAATTCGTTCCGTGATCGTCTTGAGCGCTTACAATAGCCTGAATACCTAATAAATTCTCGTTCTGCTGATAGGTTTCACCATCTGCTTCCTGCATCTTGCCTAATTGAATCGCCCCGTGTTCTGATACAATGCCGATATAACCATTGTCATGGCTGTGCGTAATTTTATAATTAATAGGAACCGGCAGTGATCCTGAATTGTATATTCTTGTCTTAAGGATTCCGCTGACTAGGGAAGCTTTAAACACTTTTTCAACTACAGAGTATTTACGCGGGTCAGAACATAAAAACTCTATATTCCCTATCACACTGTTTTGCCCGGCATCTACTTCATTATTAGATGCTTTTGTTGCGATAAAATACTTGTCCGGTTCATCATTAAAAATAAGACGCGCCTGTTCTGCCTGCAGGCAACGGTTCAATTGATTATAGCTTTCTCGGAATTGCTCACTGGAAGCCGCTTTGATCTGATACGTGACAGTAATCGTGCGGGTTTTGTAATAAGCTCTCCGGAACGCCTCCCCGGCATCATTGCCTGTATCGTAGGTATCAATCTCCTTTTCCGCTATTTCACGCCCCTGAACACCCAGTGTTCTGAAACTGGAGACCTCCAGGTCCAGACAAATGCCATCGAACCATACTGCTTCAGATGGAAGTGCCGGTGTCGGAGATGCTTCCGTAATGTCTACAAAAGTATATGCACTCATTTCACACCTCTCGTATACTTATTAATTTGCGCCTGTGATTCCTGCTCACGTGTAATATATACCGTGGTGCCTTTGGCAAATTCCCGACCATCAACATTCAATCCGGTCTGTACCACAATCGGCCGGCAGTTTATGGCGTCTATCAGCTCCTCCATTTCCTCACTCAGGCCGTCCATGCTGTATGTGATTCCTCCAGACATGGCCAGTTCCCCACGATAGGCGCAATCTGACATTTTAGGGATAAAAATCGATGCCATAGTATCAGAAATCCTGCGTGCAATCTTTTTGATACCTTTTTCCCTGGATTCCATACCATTTTCTAAACCTTCGCCTGCCCAGGCACCATATTTATACAGCAGCTTGGACGGGGAACCGATCTGAAGCGCATTGCTAATGGTATTGGCTGCAGCGCTGGCAATACTGCTTGCCGTGGCCATCACCGTGGAGCTCCTACTGTTCATGCCGTCAATAAAGCCCTGCATCGCATAAATACCGTAATTCCGGAAAACAGCCTTCAGTTTTATAAAAGGGGCCTGTATCTGGCTGGCGATGGATATCATGAGGGATGTCACTTGCCCTTTTAATTTGTCAATTCCCTGAATCAGACCCGTCATCTGATCTTCGCCATACCCAGCATAGACTTTTGATGGGGAACCACTTTGTATCTCGGATTGATAACCTTTATATCCTTCTGTTGCGGCTTTTTTTGCTGCGTCTACCGCGTCTTCTGTCATGCCTTCAACGCCCTCGACAATACCTTCAATTTCTGCTTCGCCCAGCGCAGCCCAGTCAGCTGCCGCGATCTGTTCGGCCAGCCCCTGATGCGTAGTGTCTACCATGTTTTTGATGGCATCGGGAATATTGCTTGACGCTGCTGTTCCAAGGCTAGTATATAGCGCATTCGTTGATTCCGTACCTGCGTTTCCGAATGCCTCTGCTAGTCCTTGTAGCTGCGTGTCAGAAGCCTGTACCAGTGCTGCAACATCAGACGACGCCTCAATTCCCATGTTATCAAATTGGTCGAGGACGGCCGTATCCAGCCCAAGCGCAGCAAATCTGTCTCGCAGAGCACCCATATTCTCACCCATCTGGTTGACAGTTTCCTGATTTTTCTGCAGATTAGCAATCATCTCATCTACACTCAGGGTTTCCTCATCCTTCAGGACTTCCCACATGTTCGAAGCAGACTCATAATACCCATCCCACATAGATTGCAGGTTGTCAACAAGCGCCTGATTAGACTCTGATAACTGCTCATAAGCCATCGTACTGTTGGCAATCATCTCCTGATTCGCCTGATACTGTGCCGCCACCGCCTGTAAAGCAGCCGTTTCTAATAAGCTGTAATCATTTGCCGTTTCTTTCAGGACCGCGTTATATTCTTCCTCTGATGTCCTGAGCTCCTCCTGGGCAGTAGTAACTTCACCGGAAGTTTCCACCCACGCTGTCCGGTACTGCTCAACCTTTGGCCCCCACTCATCCATAATTTCTTGAGCCGCTTTTTCTTGTTTTCTAAGCTCTCCGAGCTGATTTTCGTATTCTGCGTTTGCTGCCGCACGCTCTTCATAAGCAATCGTAGTGCTTTCAAATGTCTTCCTTTGCTCTTCCTCGACAGCTGCTATTTCCTCCCCTATGTCTTTATGCTTTTGTTCGGCCGCCGAAAGTTTTGCGCTGGCATCTGTTAACCGCTCATATGCTTCCGACTGCTCTGCCAGCAGCTCATTTACCTCTGTATTCTTCTGCGTCTGCGCAACATAGGCTTTCATTTCTCTTTTGCTGGCAGAAAGCGCGTTTGTGTTTTTGTCGTACTCGTAAGCAGTATCGCCCAATGCGCTGTTTAACTGGCTGAGCTTCGATTCCAGCTCCGATTTCATTTCCGAGCAGTCATTTCCGGCATCAGTTTCTTTCTTAATCGCTTCCTGCAGTTGGAAGATCTCTCCAATCAGACCATTGGCAGTTTCCGCGCTTTCTTTGGACACTGCTATGTTGTTCTCGTGGTCTTCTGTTGATTCTTCCCAAGCTTCATGGGCCTTTTCCAGTTCTTCCCGTAACTTTTCCTGGCTCTCTACATATTCATCCGCTTCCGTTTTAGTAGATCCAACAATTGCGGCCAGGCCGCTGAATACAGAAATCAGCGTTGTCACCGCAGTTATGACAAATCCTATAGGGTTTGCACTGAGAGCTGCGTTGAAAGCTTGCTGTGCAGCTGTAGCAATGGATGTCTGCCCGGATAACACGCCAAGCAACGCCGTTTTTAAGCTGATTTGCGTATTGCTTAAGGTTTGCGCAGTTGCCTGGGTTTGCTCTGCAGTCGCAGCCGCCTGAGTAGCCTGCGCATTCATCCTCTCTGCATCGATTTTCTTTTGCTCGGCAATGATCTGGGCTTCTGTAGCTTCGGTGCTGGCCTCCATTGCTATTTCCTTTGCTCTCTGTACAGATACACCAGACTCTATGGCGTAATTTTCCAGACTTACAGCATCCACATATTTCTGCTTTGCGGTCAGCGCTGCTTTTTCTGCTGCCTCTTGTGCTTTAGCCGCTTTCTGAGCCAGCTCCTTTGCTTTAGTTGTAGCTTCTTCAGCTGCTGCAGCTGCCTTCTGCTTGGAGCCATATTGCTCTAAGACAGAATTGTATTTTTTAATGGTCTCGTATGAGTTTTTTGTGGCAGTCCGGAAATCATTTGCCTTTCTCTTTGCTGTATCAATGACCTTCAAGGCTACAAATTGTGTCACTAAAGCCCCCACAGAAACCGCCACCAGATCCATGTTCTCGGACAGGTTTTTAAACACCGGGGCCACTGTAGACACAATTCCGGACAGGACGCTGCTAATTGTACTAAACAGCCCTGAAACGATCCCCTTTAGCCCGTTCAGGTTAGAGGCTATGGAACCGAGATCAGCCTCCTGCATTGCATCATCAATCGACGTAACCATGTTGGCAAGTCCCGTAACTACCGCTGTTCTTATGTTCTGCAGGGATGTTGCGATACCTTCTGAAGATGTAAGTGCCCTGTCTGCAAATGATACAAAGCTGTCATTTGCAGTTGACAACCCTTTATCAAGATTAATGAGACACTGATTAAACTCATCAAATGTGATGTCCCCATCCTTCAGGGCATTATAAAGGTCGTTCTTTGCACTGCTTCCCGTATAGCCAAATTCTGCGGCTACATCGTTCAAAGCTACGCCCATCGTTTCGAGCAGGGTTTTCCAAGACTGCATATCTACTTTTCCTGCAGACAACATTTGCGTATACTGGGTAAGCCCTCTCGCAGCATCTGCGGATGATGCCCCAGAGGCTAAAAATGCATCATTCAACGCTATGGAAAGCTTTGTCGCCTCATTCAGATTCCCTGTAAGCAACGCAAGACTCTGGGTATTGGCCGTAATCTCTGACAGTGATGTGGGCAGCCCTTGTATTCCCTTTGATAATTTTTCTGTCGCTTCACTGGCATCTTCCGCATCAAAGCCCAGCTGTTCCATTACTTTCGGGAACTGTTTCAGTGTATCGAAACGCTTAATCGCATCACCTACACAATTTTTTACGGTCGACATTGCAGCTTCAACAACCTTCGATGCTGCGCCAAACGCTGCACCCATTTTGGCCACAGATGTAGAGGAATTTCCTGTCGCTTTATCCATGTCCTCAAGCTGCCCAATTGCCGCTCTCATCTGTGAAGAAAAGTTTTTGTCCTTTACACTTAATGTAGCTGTTACATTATATCCTGCCATTGTCTTGCCCTCATATAATCCTTATATCGGTCTATGGTTGTTTTTTGACGGACTTCCTGCTCTGTAATGCCCAGGATTTTTTCCTCCTGCTCCGCATAATCGAAGAATTTCCGGAAGGAATTATACACATACCGAAGCTTGTTCTTCCCGCTCTTTTTCTTTGCGTTGATCTCCCGGATTTGCCAGGCCAAAAGTGCAATATAGTATTCACTGTCCAGCCTTTTTAGCTCGTAAGCTTTCATGCGCAGCCGATATTCCCGGTACGTCATCCTGTCTATCTCATTCAGATCCGTCATTTCAAACCGCCGCATAGCTGCAAGAATCAGCTCTTCGTATCGTTCCTCAAAATCTTTTTGGTTTTCTTCAGCGCTGATTGCGCTTTCGCTCTTTCTTCCAGATCCGCTACCAGTGCGAGCGTCTTTCTCCTGGTAGCATTCTGATTTTTTAATTCTTTCAGGACCGTTTCAAACAACGTGTCTATATCCTCAACGCTATCCAAATAATCGTCCATCTCTTCCTGTGTAAGAGTGCCATCCGCTCCCCACGCCGCTGCTTGTATAATGTCTTCCAGCGCAAGAATATCACCTGTAAAAAGCAGGGGAACTGTTTCCTCCAGTCCTGTGCCGATTCTTTTTCCACCTTCGAGTGTAAGATGGAATTTCTTGTCCAGTTCCCTTACAAACCGGATGCCAAAATTAAGTTCGATATTTTTTCCGTTTACCGATATCTGCATTGTTGATCCTCCTTCTTAAAAAGGGAAGGCGCATAGGCCTCCCCTCAACTATCGCTCCTTATTGTTGTATCAGCAAATACATACGCAGCAACTTCCTGCTGCTCTGCGGTCACTGTTACATTGCCAGAGGCGCCTTCTCCGTTAATGCCAAATGTAAGCGATACCTCAACAAAGCCATCCGCCGCAGATGATTTCTCTATTGATGTGAGATATCCCTGATAATAGGTGCCTTTGAACTGATTTTCTCCTTCAGAAGCTGGCTCATCCAGATTAGCTTCCCATATTTCAATCAATGAATCAGCTAACATCGCTGCCTCAAGTTCACCAATCAGCGTATCGCCTTTTACCAGTACAGAGGTTGCACTGATCTCGATTTCCGCTTCCCCTGGCGTACGGATAGATCCGTCTTTTGTTGCAGTAGTATCGGCGTCCTTAGATACAGATCGGCTGTTCTCCGTGGTGAATGCAAGCGCTGCGCCTTTTTTGGTTTTTCCTGCGCTGTACACCCTATAAAGATAAACTAATCTTTTTCCTCTTACCGCCTCTGCAAAAAGCTGCAAATTAAATTCTTTCATGCT
>OBKD01000089.1_pt1 | contig 27791 bp, 7 predicted proteins | sample 1481601 | NCBI WGS metagenome assembly OBKD01 (sample SAMN02044695, study PRJEB22538) | human gut metagenome
ATAGAACTCTTGGAAGGGGTATGTCAGCTGAGGATGTTTCCCGCTTTAATGAACAGTTAAGGACAAGAGGTTTAGAGCTTTATGACAAAGGTGGATACAAACTAAGGTTACTTCAAGACCCTACTAATGAGCTTGGGGAAGTTACAGCTCCTAGAGTTTCAAATACATCTAACATTAAACGTACACCAGGTAATACCAAAAAGGGTCTAAAACTTAATGTAGCACCGGAGGAAGTATTAGCTTTAGGTAGAATGGTAGGAGGTTTAGCCGCGAATAATAGAGCTGCTAGAATCTATAAAGAAGGGTTAAAGCCTACTCTATTAGACACATTTGAGAATACTGTTCCACTGCAAGGTAATTTCCAAGCAGTGACTAATGCTGAACAACAAGCAAGTAATTTAGAATCTGTAGCTGCAAGACCTAGAACTTCTGATGCTTCATTGCAATTAGCTGGAGAATTAGAGGCTAGTGGTAGAGCAGGTCAGGCTAGATTCCAAGGTGGTCTACAAGATGCAGAAATGTTCTATAAGACTAGGATGTTAGGGCAGCAAGAATCCGATGCAGCTAAAGCAAGAAGGGTAGAAGTTGCCAATAGAAATAGGGCTTCAATGAATGCTATAGATACAGCTAAAAAGCAAATTGATGCTGGAAGAGTAACTGCAAACTATCAGCAGGTTATTGCTCCTTACCTAGCTGGCGTAGAGAATAGATTTAGACAAACTAAAGCTATGAGAGACCAACTAGCATTAGAATCTTATTTGAATGAAGCTAATTCAAATTATAATACTAGTGCCGCTAAGATTATGGAAGACGACCCAATAGGTGCTCAGAGAGAACTATCTAAGCTACAGAAAGGATTACAGTCTGATATGTTAAAGAAGAGAAGTTCACTAATAAGTACCCCTTGGTTAGTTCAGTTTAGTGGAAAAGGTTCTAAATTATCCTATGCTGAGAGGGCTATGCTTCAAAGAGCTAAGGACTTTAATAAAAGATTATCTGATGATAATAAACAGTTTCACAAAGATGTAATGGAATCTAAGAGGGAACATAATAAGATGATAACAAATATGTCAGCCCTCACTGCTGCACTTATAAAGAAAGGAATGCAACTATGAAATTAACCTATAAGCTACAACAAGGCGGGGGAATGCCCGCCTTCGTTAGCTACACCAATGTACCTCAACCACAAGTAGCTGCTCCTTATTCATCCACATCCTCCAGCCAAGGTGAGCCAGACGGTTCTGTTGGATTATTGGATAAGAATATGGTAAAGTTTTTGTATGAGAATGGCATACCGAGTGATGTGGAAGCATTCGTAGAAACTTCTGGTATATTCTCAGATAGTATATACAAGAATCCGTTTAGTAATAATGCTACTGTACAATATAAGACTATATTAAAGATGCTCCCAAGAATAAAGGCGGAGAATGAAAGATTTAAGAATGCTATGACCCAGGCTGACAAAAATGGAGGGCTTGGCGAGATTGCTGTAACTGACGGAGGTCATGTAATTACCGTTGATGCTGAGGGTAAACTACAGAAGAAATCACTAAATGATGTTGACCTTAATTCAGAACAGATTTTGACTAATTCAGAGCTGGCTAATTATCGTGCTAATAGTATAAATGCCGCTTTTAATACTGACCTTACAAGTATTATAGGTAATGCAGTAGGTATCCCTAAGATAACCGAATATATACAATCTGTAGTTAATAAGTTAGGAACTACTTCAATGTCAAGGGAGGGATATGTAGGTCAGCAATCTGGCAAAATATTAAAAGGAATGGAGTATTTAGCTGCCTTACAGCCTAGTAGAGAAGACCTATCTGGAATGTCTGTAGATGGACTTTATAAAATGTCCAGCATGGATAAATCCCAGCAAGCTCAGGCTAATCAGGCATTAGGCTATCTATTAACCTCTCTACCTAAGAATATGAGAACTGTTCTTCAAGCTAAGGCAGCTATGTATTTAGGAGATAACTCTGCGGAAGGTGTTAAAAAATTATTAATGTCTCTAACCCAATCGGCATTAAGTGGAGAACATACCTTAAAACTTGATTTACAAGAGAAGATGGATGCTAGCGGGAAGGCTAAAACATCAGGTAGTGGTAGGGATAATAACATTACAGACCCTGCCAAAGCATTCCTACTTGGGCTAGGAGAGGTTAAAAACCATAAAATTAATAATGGAAATTCGTATAGTTTAAATCTACCAGGCAATAGTGCACCATTAGTTGATACTTCTGGTAAAACTATAGGAAGTGCTACATTAGAGGATGCTGCAAGGAGTACATTCTCTGGAGTTCTAGACTTTAAGAATGCTACGATGGGGGGTCAGTTATTAAACTCATCTCAGAGAAGTAGAGTTGCTATAGATGGCTCTAATGTAGTTGCAGTTGACCTTCCTGTTGACACACAAGCTGGGGTGCTTAAGCCCGATATTGATTCATTAAAGAGATTAGAGTTGGCTGAGAATGAGATTAGAGAAGGAGATATAAAGGATGAAGCTCAGAAAAATGAAATCTATGCTAAGTATAAATTGCCATATAAGTACATTAATGGACAAATAAATACCAATGCCTATGGAAGATTCGCCGTATTAGATGCCTCAGCAGATGAGTCTGCATTCGTAGAAGACCCAACAATGGATGATACTCTTAGTGAAGTAACTGACATTAATGAAAGGAAAAGTATAGAGAGAATATTAAAGGCTGCTGATGCATCATTTAAGATGAGTCAGCCTGGCATATTCTCCAGTGGTAATAATGTATACTCTGGTTCTGTGTATATACCAGTAAGACAGAATCTTATTAATGCTTCACTTGGCTCTGGGCACTATCCTACGATACAAGGTAATGATGCTATGGATATAGAAGCTAAAGAACAACAGAAGCAACGATTGCAAACTTACGTGCCAAGTCCCTCACTATCTACACTATAAAATCTAGTAATATGACAAATACAAAGGAAAATGATTGGCTGTTAAATAGAGTGTCTAATCCTACCTTTTCTATCTCTGATTTTAAGGCAATAGGATTAGATGCCACTAACACTTCATTAGCAGATGCAAGTGCTTATAAGAACATTCCCCAAATTCAAGATAATCCTGCATTTCAAACTGATGGTAAATTTGATGAAGCTAAGTTTGATAATGTATATAAATACATGGCTGAGACTTATAATCAATTGGCTGATGAATCCTACCAAGAAGATATTTTAAGTCAGGCTACATTCCATAGAGATAATATATTCGCTGAACCTGAGCAAAGAAGGAAGGGTCCAGATATTTATCTGTCCAGAGAAGTTAACCCATTAAGGCAGACAAGGGGTATTAGAAGATTAAATCTATTAGACGCTCCTACTATGTCAGCTGATGAGGCTGCCCAAACTCAGAAAGTATTAGCTAACCCTATGAGTGTAGCTAATGGAGCTAATCCAGTATGGCATGATTCCCCTAATGATTCATTCTGGACTGACTTCTGGGATACTAGAGTTATGGCTCAATGGGATGAAGATGGGGAGCATATTGACCCAGTAACCAAAGAGAAGGTTCAACATAAGAAGGGGGAATTGAAACTAAACGAGAATGGTACATATTATTATGAGAACCTAGACGGTAGAGATGTGTATGGAAGACGAGTTCTTTCAAAGTTAAATACTCTAACCACAGATGGTTCTGCAATCAATAAATATGACTTCTTTGACTCAGACGGACTCGATAAAAGTGTTGTTGGCTCCTTAGCCCGTAACGCTGTCTCAATCCTTCCTATGTTCATTCCTGGGATAAGTCCTTGGTATATAGGTGCTGGTATTGCCTTAGAAACCACTAAGATTTTAGCTACTCTGGGTAAAGTATTCTCTGGCAGTGATAATAAGTTTCTATCGGCTGTAGAAGGATTTACTAAGTCCTTAGAACCTACAACTTCTGAGTATGGTCAGAATAACGCATGGTCTATGGAGAACTTCATTAATCTGGCTGGTGATGTATTCAAGCAAATGTATGAGCAGAGGTGGATATTTAAATACGCACCTGCCCTATTTAAGGGGGAGAATATGTCTACCGAGGCTGCCCAAATGAAAAAGCTAGAAGAGTTTCAAGCTAAATATGTAAACCTTGATAGCTATCTAAAAGCTAAAGTAGCAACTCCAAAGGCTGGAGATTTAAGATACTTTGAAGAACTAAAAGCAGTCAATACATTTAAAGCTCAGAATGACCTAGAGAACTACATGAAGGGCTACAACAAGATAGGAGAACTTCTATCTAAGGCTTACATGACTAGTATTACAGTTCAAGATGCTTATGGTGAAGCTAAGGAACAGGGTGCTAACGACCTAGAAGCTGCATTACTTACATTAGGATATGCTGCAGGAGAATATGCTATTATTAATAGTAGGTTAGGAGAATGGATACTTCCTGAACTTAGGATGGATAAGGAGCAGATGAAGCAGGTAGTCAAAACTTTGACAGAAGGTTCAAGAAAGACTATTGATAACGGCTCTAAAGTCCAAAAAGTTGAGTGGATGAAAAAGATATTCAAGCTCGGAAAGGATGTTGCTCAAGCTAACTACTCTGTGGGTAAAAGTGGACTTAAAGCTACTGCCGCCAATGCTCTTGGGGAAGGTATAGAGGAAGTATCTGAAGAGGTTATGTATGACTTCGCTAAATCAGTTACTAATCTAGGAATGTGGTTAGCTGGTAGTGATACACAGCCACTACAAGCATGGGACAATATGTTCGACAGATATGGTATGTCATTCGTAGGAGGTATGCTAGGTGGTGCTATGTTTGATGCTTTACCTAACCTTAGAGAAGCTAGGCAGCTTGGTCAGATGAATAATGAGCAAGCTATGCAACAACTAGTATATATGGCTAGAAATGGCAAGATGGGTGATTTCCTAAAGATGGTAGACAAGATGGAATTAGGTAATAAGTACTTATCTGCCACTAAACTTGTAGATGGAGTAGGCGGAAGAAAGGTATGGGCACAAGGTACTGATACTGACAACCAAGACCTAGCTGCTAAATCCGAGGTCAGGAGAATAGCCAAGTTTATTACTAATACTTTATCTGCACAAGGCGCAACCATTAGTGATGATGCATTTCTAGACACACAAACTCTTAATGATTTAAGATTCTCTGCTCTTAAGAATAGTAGAGTGGCTGCAAGCTACTTACAAGACTACAACAGTGTTTGTGAGAAGATTGTAACTTTAACCAATCAACTTAACGGACTGGGTGGAACCCAAGAGCGTATGGATAATGGTGGACCTACCGACGCTCAGGTAAAGGAGAATGGAGATGAATCTACTAAGACTGAGAGAAGTAGAATAGAAGGTGAATTAAAGGCAGCAATAGAGAGAAAGGAGGCATATATGAAAGGAGATTTAGCTCCCCAGCTCATCTATGATGCTCTATTTGAGATGTCAACTGCTGTTAGTAGTGCCTACTTAGCCCCAACTCTTATACAGTATGCTGAGAACAAAACTGGTAAAAAGGTAACTGACATTCCTAAGAATGAATTAGAGGAAATATCAAAAGAGTATGATGGATGGAAGAATTCAGGATTCAAAGATGCAGTACGTACTGCTGCCTCAATTCATAAATCAATAGCTAAGGTTGTTGCACCTTTATTCCAAAACCACAGTCTAAAGTACTACGAGAGTCTTGATGAAAACTTACACTCTACTTTAAGTATCTTACAGACCGGACTAAATAGGTATGTCAAGCATCTTAATGAGAACAAGGACTCTGAATCCTTTGTAGAAGATATGGCTGAGTTCAATATACACTCATCAATGGGTATTATTGGTCCTCTGCTAACCACTTTAGGTTCTGAATCAGAGAAGGCAACATTTACTGACATAATAAATACTCCAATAACTGAAGATTATACGATGGAGGTTCAATCTGAGCAATATAACAAGTTTGTTAGTAAATTCTTAACATCACATATAGATGCTATTGTTAAGCCTATTGTGAACCAAGGTTATATTAATCCAGAATTGAAAAGAGTATTAAACGGCACTTTAGATTCTGCATACTGGTATTTTATTAACCAAGCAGAAACGTATGGAGATGATGCAAGCTATATAGAGGCAACCAAGATAGAAGATGCTAAAGCTCAAATTGATAAGTTGCAGCATTCTAATATCATTGAACTTTTAGACCAATTCTCATTAAGTACTACTGATTCTGACGTAAAGGTATCTAATATTCTTAAAGAAACTGATGCTTCGTTAAGGGAGCATATGGATGATTTGTCCAACTTTAACCTAAATAATGAGAAACTTGACCAGATTACTGAAGCTCTTTCAGTGATTAATATATTTAAGGCTCAATTACTTAGTGCTAGGGTAGACAACGCTGATTTATCTAATCTTTATGGTATGAATACTACTATAAACGAATTAGATTCAGAGGCTAATCTAGCAGAATTACAGTCTAATGTGGCTGATGCAATGATGCAGGACCTAGAAGGTATTGAGTTACGTCTTAAAACCTTCCAAAAGATAATAGCTGCAAATAATGCTCAGAAGTTAGGAGAACAAACAAGAACCGCAAATAATAAGAATATACTTATCTATGACAGAATAAAGAGCTTTATTCTTAACATTCCTAATGATTGGGCAGGTAAAGCTGAGTTTGAGGGGACAGTAAGCAGTCTAAGTAAACTCGAAGAAATATCAGCTGCCAAGAAGATAAGCCTTAATAGGGAGGAAAGGTTTCAGGTAGAATCAGAGATGGTAAAACTTGATGATGCTATATATAACTTCTTTGAAGCTAATAGTGATAAGGTTAATGACCCAGAAGCACTGTCTAAGCTTATTAGCGTAGACAACTTTGGCTTAATTACTATAAGTGATGATGTAGAATCATTAAGTTCCAAGTCAACTAATATAGACGATAATGCAGTGGTTTGGTATATTGCCTCTAGAGCTGCTGTTAAGGCATCTGACTTCTATGGAGAATATAGGTCTATTATTAGTGATAAGATTGCTCCTATACCTACTCAAGAGTTAGCTACTTATTTGGGATATGCTTCAATTCTTAACGGAGGTATGATTGATAAGTTCTGTGATGCTGTAAATACCTCCCTAAAGAACTATGCAGCATCTATGACTGAGTGGAAATATGCCCCAGGCATCATTAGAGAATTGGTACTTGACTCTTCAGTTGCTCCAAGATTCTCTAGAGTAACTTTTATTGAGGGTATTCCTGGAAGTGGTAAGACTACTGGCGTATTTAATAACCTTATAGTACTTCTAAAGAAATACCATCCAGAAGTTTTGAAAAGTGTTTGGATTGGTCATGCCACTGAAGATAGTGCTAAAGGCTTAAAAGCCGATTTAAATCTTGATTCTGCTACCACTTTGGATAGAGAACATCTTATGAAGAGGGTAACCCAGGAATGGAAAGACTTCAAAGATTATCCTCAGAAATCATCTAAAGAAGTAGACCCATCTTCCGAGGAAGATATTCCAGTGTCTATAATTGATGATGGAGATATATATTTTGACGATAACTTTATTACTAGGTCAAACTTCAAGATAAATGAAATCTCGGAAGCTCCATCTCTAATCCTTATTGATGAGGTGTCAAGATACACTGTAGTTGATATGGATTTAGTTAATAGATTTGCACAGAAGTATGGAATTCCAGTTATTGTGGCTGGGGACTTTGACCAAAGTAAAGCTATTGGAAGGCATCTTATCGACTATAAAGGGAAGAATGTTAGAAATACAATACAGTTAGCTCGCCGTAACTTTATAAGGTGTCCTAAACTGGGAGTATCTATGAGGTCTAACAACCAGCAAGTAACAATTAATATCAATAACCTTAAGAGTATCCTACCAAAACTAAGGAGTAATAACTACGATTCAGATGTGTCAATGCATTACTATCAGGATGATTCTGGGTTGTTTGGAACTAAGGTTTATAATATAAATGACCTGAGAAATTCTGCACCGTATAGTATAGAGCTGGTAAAGAAAGACATTGACCTAATGATTAATAGTATGAATCCAGATGAAAAGATTGGATTTATCTATTATGATACTGATACTGAGATATATAAATTACTTTCTAGTGCTACTTATAAGGATAGAGTAGACTTTAAACAAGGTAACTCTTCACAAGGACTTGAAGGTAAGTATTATATAATTGACGATTCAGCTGGTTTAGAGAACGAGGAATATTGGGACGACCTTTATACTGGAATCTCTAGAGCAATACAGGGTAGCATTGTTCTTCACACTAAGGATAGCTATAAGACTAACAATTCGAATCTATTAAATTCTATCCAAGACCCTTCTACTAGTGTTAGTGAACTGTCCAAAGATGGAATCAAGACATTCTCTTCTGAAAGGAGGGATATGTTAGATAAACTTCCCTTAGATAATAAACCTACTAAATTGGTTAAGAGGGAAAAGGATGCCACTATTCCTTCTGTAACCGTAGTACCTGAAGCTGGACTGACTTCTGAGGTAGTAACGACTGTAACGGATGATGGAACTAAGAAGCAGGTCATTATTACTAACAATGGACTTCCCACTGAGGCTGATATAAAGGATAAGACCCTTGCTTCTAGCGAAGATACAACCCCACCTCCAGTACCTACAACTGGAACTAATCACGTTTCCAGCACTAAAACTGAATCTGTTCTTGACTTATTAATGTACACATTCCCCACATTTGAGTCAGGAACTTCATTTGATAAGGATGGAAACCTGATAGTAACCCCAGAGAATAGTAAAAGGTTAGATAGCTACTTCGGTTTGAATAAGTTACCTGGAGTAAAAAACAAAGAAACATTTGATAAGACCATAGGTAACTTAAGGAGTGTTATATTCAATACAGCTGATAAGGGAGAGCTTACCAGGAAGATAAAGGCAATTCTAGGTCTCGGAGATGATGTGTATTGTACATTTGCATTTAAGAGTTCTGCAAGTACGTTCAATAACGCAGAATGGGGAAGATTTAGAAAGGATACAGGTTCAGAATCTTTAAGCTACATATTCTCTGAGGATGAAGAAAGTAAGAATATTAAGCTAAAGACACTATCTATCATTATAGGGGAAGGCACTAATGATATGTTAGAGCTACCTTTAGCTATATTACCTAACCCTCTAACTGTATTTAAGAATGACAAATTCAAGGCAATAAAAGAGGAATATAATGAGATTTCTAGAAGGAATCCTAGTGCTCCTATGTTTGATAAGTTTAATGAACTTATTAAATTTATTCAAGCTAATCCGTCTATTGAAGGGGGAAATGCCTTAGTTAACTTCTTAAAGGTGTATACCTTTAACTCTAATGGTGTATTTTACATGGAGGATGCAAATTGGACATTGGCTAATAATCTTAAATCTCAAGGACCGACAATTACTAATGCTCTTAAGGGTTCTGATTATGAATACAATGACCATTTGAAATATGATGGTAAATGGATAACCCTTGATGAATTATCAAAGGTTCCTGGCACTTCTATTTCTAAGGTAAAATTATCTCCTAAGGGAGTTTACTCATTTGGAAATAAAACCGTAAACTTTGCCAAGCCTGGACACCCATTTGTACTTGTTAGTAATGATATAATGCTTAGTGGTGCAGAATTGGAGAATTACTACTATAGACAATTAGAGGATAGTTCTTTGGAGAAGAAGGTGAAGTTAGTTTATGTTGTTCCTCCTAAAGCATCAGTTAAGGAGTATTTTGATAATCTACTAAGCATTGTTTCTGGAGATAAGAACTCTATTAAGAGGATAGGTAATGACTTTACTGCCTACAGGATTATAAAGATATTATCAGCTCAACCTGGCTATGAGACAAGTGACCTAAACTACAATACTACTGCATACGATGGTATAATGAAGTTGGTAGGTAAACTTGATAGCGCAGATGTTAAAGCCCAAATGGAAATCCTTAATGGTCCTGTTGATATTAAAGGGCTAAATAGAAACATTACTGCTAGACAAGCCCTTCAAAACTATCTATTAGGTTCGGTATATCCTCCAAACGCAGATAATACTAGTAGAATATTTAAGGAACTTAATTTACGTTCTATAGAACATATATTAGGTCAAAATAAGATTGATGGAATATTCTACAATATACAATATAGTAAGTCTTCTACAGACACTATTGCTCTAGATGCAGTTTATGATACAGGTAACTACTCTATTGATAATAATCCATTTATGGTTAATGGTAAGATAGATAGCCCTTCGTTCTATGGTAACGTAAACCCATTACTAGAAACAATAGTCAACAAGATGACTAACAATGGTAACTTTAAAGGTAGTAGAGACAATAGTAGGTATTTAGCTGGAAACTCTCGTATAGGAGTAACCCCTAAGCCTACAGCTGATACTATCTTTAGGTCAATGAACATCAAGGCATCTGCTTCAGTTATGTCAGAAATGGATGTAGATACTCTACAAACACTGTCTAAGGAGCAGGTTTTAGATGCATATAGAAAGACAAATCATCTAGTAATACCTATTGGTTCTGACGTCTATATAAGTACTAAACCATCTAACCTTGATGTGTCTAACTCTGTCATTTCAGATATTTCCCAATTAAGTTTAAATATTCACAAATTTACCTTAACTTTGGGGAATGAAATCTTTAATGCAGAGCTAAACCTGAATAACAATGAGATTACTCTAATAAAACAGACAAGTGCTCCTACTGGGACTCAACTTGCTGTATTCTCGGTAAGCTCATTACAGGAAGTAGCCGAATATAAGTACATCCTTAGCGTATTTAACTTTGCTACACTTGGTAAGGTGCAATCTGCGAAGGGTGTGGAGGCATTTAATAAGGAAGTTAATGCTATGAGAGCAACTTCTAAAATGATAAAAAGGATTAGAGAGGAGATTGACCAATTCGAAGGTTCTCAGAAGGATATGCTTCAGAATTTGGTAAATTTCTTACAATCTAAGCAAGATGAAAAGGCTCGTCTAAACACTACTGACAATTCATGTCCAATAACTATAAAAATTAAATTATAATCATGGGTAAATGTAAATTTAACAAGAATGACTCTAACTTAGACTTACAGGATGTATTACAAGACACACTGGAAGAAATCTGGGAGGAGAAAGACGAATTTAGTAGAAAGGCGATGTTTATTAATAGTCTGAAAGAGATAGGAGAGGGGTACGATATTACGTCCCTCTCCGACCTTGCAGATTTTATTGATGCATTCGTTATGGAGGTTGCTCCAGTATTGCATGATATAGTTCCAACCAACATGACTACCTATCTTTCCGGTCAAAGTAGTAACATTGATGATACTGCTGAAGAGAATCCTACCAAGTTGGATGCTTTGGATGACCCTGATGCAAAACAAAGGATTAGAGGATTTATAGTAACTAATTATGGTACTGCAACTGAAATTGCCTCAGCAATGGAAGCTAGTGTTACTGATAATATAGTTAAGTGTTTTCTTGTGGATAGAGAGGCTGGTAAGGTAATTAAGACTGAGCATGAAATTAATGAAGCCTTAAGGAATTACCAAGAAACTCTATTACAAGACGTGGTTGGCTATCTAAAGGATGCATATTCTAAACTTCCATCAGAAGATGTGCAGGACACTCTAGAGAAACTGTCTAATCTTACTATGTGGAAGGATGGGACATATCTAAACGCTGTAGGAGAATTAAACTCTATAGGGGAAAGGTTCCTTCACCATTCACACTTTACTGCTGATGAACTCAGAAAGATATATTCTAGGAATAGGATTATTGATAAGAAGTTCATTAAGGCATATAATAGTTTAGTTATTCTAAATCACTTTGATGATTTACTTAGTTCTAAACTAGGGAAAGTCTTGAAGATTAATGAGAACTATCCTAAGTATAGTGCAGAAGATAGATATTCTCTTATAAGTACAGGAGCCAACAATAGTAGGAATTGGGGAGATAAGGAGAAAGATGTAAATATGAATGACCATGTGTCGGACATAACTAAGCTATTAGTTGAGACTTCTCCTATATACACTTGGGGAAATAGTACTCCGATTGCAGATAAGAAGGTTAAACTAGACGCATTTAACTATATTATATCTAAAATCAAGAGTTTAACTAACTCTCCTGATATTCACAATTCTTCTCTTACATTTGATGGGATGTTCTTCCTTAAATATCCTCAGTTTGAACATTTGCGTTCTTCTATTGAAGGTAAATCTTTCTATACATTATTATCCTCAGCTAGCACAGGTAACGTGCTTGAGAACTATCATGCACTATTTGAATTGTTGTGTGATGACTCATTCTTTAACAGCAACTATGAGCTACTTAGAGGGTTTAGAAGTATAGAAAAGAACTTAGTTTATTCATTGAGGCAAGGAATCTTTAGTAGTGATGCACACTCCTTATTTGGAATTTATAAGAATAATGTTCTTGATACTAACTACTATTCCTTTATCTGCCAATTAGTGGCAACTGCTAGTCCTCTTGATTTTGTGCAATATAGAGTTAATGAGGATGGGGATATAGTTAGAGCAACTTTGAGGGATAATCTTAACAGGCAATTAAGGAATCAACTTGAAAGAAGTATTTCATCTGCGTTGAGCGTTACAGCTCCTACTAAGTATGAATCAATGATTGCTAAGTATAATCCTAGATATGAGGAAGATAAGGTTACAGACCCCAAGGAAGGTGTGAAGACTATTTCTGTATTTAGATTCCATATACCAGACTTGAATGTGTCTATTCAATTCAATCCAAAAGCGAAGAGGTCTAATGCCTTCTCTATATCAAGAGACGGTAAAGCATTAGTTTCATTTAACGGTGAGGAAGATTGGAATAAGGCTCTTCAATTCTTCAAGGAATTCTTATATTTAGACTTTGTTTCTGATGGACCATTAGTTGAAAGCTATCTTGCATTAAAGACGAAAAATGGTAACATTCAATATGATGCAGCAATTAGTGACCTACTTCAACTTAGTACTAGCATATTCTTTAACTCTTACTTCTCTCATAACTTGGTTCCTAAAGAAACAAGTACACAGGAGTTTAGAAGAAAGCAAGAGGAGGTATTTGGAACTGAGAACCTAACCTCTATAAAAAGAGGGGCTAAGGATATTGGTGTTCTACTTCCTAGCTATGTACCAGTAATGGAGGATTTAGCTGCTGCCTATGCTATGACTACAGATGCTTATGTTAGTGGTATAAACAGGGACGGAGAAGGTCGTGCATTATCTGGAGTTGCTATGTCAATGCTTGGTACTAACTACAGAAGTCAGTGGACAAATCAGTGTATGAATATGAATTCCGCTACTAATGGATTATCCCTTCTGAATAATACATTCTTGCATAGAGGAATGGTGGTATCGAGAGAGTATAAAGGTAGGACTGATAGTAAGAAGCATATTGATTTTAATATGTCAGAATCCTTCTATACTGCATTTGTAAGTAATTATTTATGTAATATTGCTGGAAATACAGATGCTGCCTTCTTACCTTCTGTTATCTCAGATAAGTCTACTTTGTTCCACATGGTTGAAAATCTGAACGCCCTCAGCCCTCTAGGTAAACCCTTCAATAAATTAACTAAAGATGAGACCATAGCTATTATTAATAAAGAGCTTGGGGATTGTTATGCAAAGATAATAAACTCCATAACCTTTGAATGGGAGAGATTAAACTCTGCCCTTAAGAGCATAGACAGTTCTTTAGTGTTCAACAACCCGACTCAATATCCCTTACTTGCTAATAAGGGAATAATTCCTGTATTTAATCCTATGACTAATTTCGCAGAAGTGAATACCGTTTATGGAAATGATTCTAGGAAGGTACTTGAAGAAGTATTAAGGGTTTATCAGAATGTGGTTAGAGGTCCAGAATTGGAGATTAAAGACGAGGTATCATTCCAGGGAGGTAAAACTCTTTCATTTAACAGAACATTAATATCCCTTACTAATAGGTTTAATCCTAAGTATTTTACCAGGGCTGGACTTAATGTGGAAGAGGTATTTGGCAAGTTAACCAATAGTGACGACTTCTGGAGAATTAAGGAGGTAGAACTATTAACTGACTTACTTGATAATGATTTTACAATTGAAACTACTGATGAGAGAGGTAATGCACTTACCACTCCCGAAGTAGCCTACCTAGCTAAGAATAAAGATTGGATAAAATTCTCTACTAAGCGGGTAATATTAGCTAAGTATACCAACTTTGGTAAAACTTTTGATATTACTAAATGGTCTGACCTATATTCTATTGGAGGTTACACTGAGAATGGAATATCTTATAATTGGGGAAGTCCCGGATTTAGTTTCTCTAAGTTCTTAGAAATGAGAGGTGGTGAGTTACAACTTCATTCTGACTTAGCTAGATTTAATGTAATAGATTATCTTCTTAGTCAAGAGTATGTTCTAACTACTGTAGGTACTCATGCTAATCATCCCGCGAAGAAAGCCACAGCTAGTCCTAATGATTTAGTTGAGGAGGCTGCAAGGTATATTGCTCAGCATAAGAGAAATGTATCAGACACAGCTGCTAAGCAGGTTATGAGCCAAGGCTTAATAAATGGAATATTACCTGAATATACTATTGCCGTTATCGAGGATGATACTGCTCCTACCTATAATCCTATGGGGGACCATGATGAGCATGGGGTTAAACAATATGATGGTAGTACATTTGCATCTCCTGAAACAATGTATTTGGAGAATAACTCTCTTGGTGGGGCTAAAGTAGGTGCTGATAAGAAACCTTTTGTGCATTTTTATAAAGAAGGAAGTGCTACTGGAGGTATTATCAAAACTGCCACATTCGCCCTTACTAACTATACCATGAGTAACAGCAAATTCCTACAAAGGATGGTTAAGAAGATGTGGAGTAAGAATTGGGAATTCGAAGGAGTATTATTTAATGATAATGTGCTTGTAGATTTCCAAGGCAATCCTATATCTTACGAAGACGTTTACTATAAGGGAACAGATGGTAAATTCTACATGATTAATAGTATCACCTATATGCCAGAGGATGGTACATATATGATAATTAAGTCAGAAGTAGAGTCTGATGGTACTATAGTGAAACAACTCCCTGCTGAGATTACCCCCAAACCAGGGGAAGCTCCTAGGGTTACGAACAGTGGAACTACACTCTATCCTGTTACAAACAACTTTGGTTTATTCCAAATGTTTGGAGGATGGAAGTCTTATTCACAATCTGAAGATGGGTTAATTCCGTCTGAGGTTTCAGTAAGAAATGTAGTCAAAGCTGTTAACGGTGTGGGGATTAAACTGAAGGACTCAGTTGTCTCTCAATCAGATGTGTACCAACCTCTAAAATGGTCTTCTATTCAGTATGTAGTAACCGCTGGTGCTATTAAGCAAGGGGCAGCCAACGTAAACCTGAAACATGCTTATTTTGATGATAACCCATACTTGACAATGAAGTTTAGAACTGATGATATTGGTATTCAGTTAGATGCAGAGCATACTGCTGATGAATCTACTTTATCAATTATGACTCAAGTAATCAATGCTTTGGCTTCGAGGGGTTATACTACAGAACAAGCTGGAGAAGTTTATGAGGCTATGTTTGCACTATCAGAAGCCGGAATCAATGACTATGTTGAAGGATTTGAACAGTATGTAGACACTAAAGATGCATCCAAGTTCAAGGATGCAATCATATCTACTATAGTTAAATCTATCCAGAATAGTACAAGTAGGGACGGCAATCTAATGCAAGCTGTGATGGATACTCTAATAGAAGATTCTAGGGCGGGTAAGTTAATAACCTATAAGAATGTAGAAGGTACAATTCCATATAGTAATCCTAGTGTTTTTAATGGAATCTTCTCTTCTATTTCTGCCACACTTACTAAGGCGGCTATTAGACTTAAATTTAATGGTAGCCTTGCAGTGTTAAATCCCTCTCATAAGATTTGGAAGTTATATGGAGATAGAATGTATGACTCTTTTAATAATGATGAAGAAATTCAAAAGTTACAAGAATTATACAATTCTAAACCTATAACTAACTTATCTGAACTGAAGCTTGGTAGGTACTATACAATTACGGTAGATGGGATTACCAGTACTGAGTTTATAGAAACGCCTCAACAATATTGGGATTTGGAAAGCAGGCTAGCTGACAAAGACTTCCGTATAGTTGAAAACATTACTGCTGGTAGAGATTTAGCCTCATATAATTTCACATTTAGAGATGTTCAGGGCAACCTTTATAATATGTGGGATTTAGATGTAGTTAAATCACTATACGCTACTGTTGACCCTCAAGAGAAGATACTGCTAAGAAGAGAACTCCAAAATGCCCTTGGAGCAGTAAGTAACGGTAAACTAGATACTGTAGTCATTAACGGAGTGACAGTACAAGTTGACAAGTCTCCTCTTCAAACTCAACCATTTGAGTTAATAATGCCTAAAATCTATGCAAGTAGATTTGGATTGAAGAGGGGGGATAGTCTATCTACTATCAAGAATGATGATACGTTCTTCCTAAAGAGAATGTTATCTAACTGGGAAAGTAAGGTTAGTGATGCTGATTTTGATATTGAATTGAAGAGGTTAAACGGCAAACACGTATACTTAGTTGATAAGAGAGTTTATAAGAACACTCGTCTAACTCCTATAGAAATTGAGACTAGATGGGATGGGGCTAAACTTTACAGAGTTAATAGCTCTGGAGAGAAGCTACACAGACTGTCTGATGAATCTGATAGGGTATATGTAGATGCTAATGGTAATGAGATAATTGTTACCAACAATACCCAATTCTATATTGATTCTTTCAACTATCATACTATCAGAGTATCTAATAGTGCTGCCACAAGTGAAGAAGTTAGTAAGATTATTCAACCTATACTGGATTCTAAATCCAAAGTAGCTAGCAGGTTTGCTAAATATATAGGTAAGAGTAACCCTACTGACATTATAACTTATGTAAACAGGCTATATTCTGAGAGTATTGATAAATTGAGAACTAATCCTAGAGCTAAAATTGAAGACTCAAACATTGATGCTATAAGAGATGCTGCTGCAGAACTGCATACGTCTTTTATTAAATCTTTGGACGTCTTAGCTGCTCGTATTCCTGCCCAGTCTATGCAATCGTTCATGCCAATGAGAGTAGTAGGATTTGATGAAACAGACACAAACTCCGCCTATGTAAATTATTTCCAGTTCTGGTTACAAGGTTCTGACTTGGATATTGACAAGGTTTCCTTATTAGGTCATTCATTTGACAGAACAGGTAAATATGTTGGATGGAGTCCTTACTTTAATTTAAGTTCTCAGAATGCTCTAGCCGAATCTGAGAAACTTCCATTCCCTACAAATAAAGAGCTAGAATTAGTTGAAGCTGATGATACATCATTAACTAATTGGGCGCATGATTTTGTAGGTTCAGGTAAATTGTTTAACTTTAACGGTTCAGAAGTAGTATTTCTACCAGAATATGACTTGGACAATTCTTTAGGTTCGGTACAATCTCTATCGAATTTCTTAAGAATGGTTAAGAGGAATGGTGGTAAGCTATATATTCCTAAAGGTTCTAATCTTCCATTTGATAAAATCAAGGAACTGATTGACCGACATAACTTATATGTAAGGAACTCTAGCAATCCCGAAGATATGATTAAGAATTTCATATCCTCTTATATGTTTAAGATTAGTGATAATCCTATTAACTTAATGCAGTCACAATCATCTATTGATGATGCTGTAGCTCTGTTAAAGGATATAGCTAAAGGGTCAACAGAAGGTCAGAGAACTCTACAATTTACTCCAGGTAATGTAGTAAATAAGTATGAGTCCATGTATGACTTTCAATCTGGTAAGAAGAATGTTGGTATAGTTGCATCTGCCATTAAGGTATTTGATGGTCTGACTTACTACAATAATGCCACATTAAATAGTAATAACCCAATAAAACAATATGGTCTACTATTTAATAGGGTTATTTGCGGTAGTAGATTTAGATTGCTAGCTAATTCATATACTGATAGTCCTGAATCCATAAGTAATCTTGAAGTATTAGATGCATTACGAAGTGTGGACAATGATACAGATGCTAAGCTAGTATTCTCAGCATTGATGTCAGCTGCAACTGATAATGCTAAAGACCCGATATTGGCTAAAATCAATGCCGGACCTAATATGATGGGATTATATACTTACGGTACAGCAATTGGAATTCCTCTTAAGGATTTAGCTGGAGCTATGATGTCCAGAACTGCTCGTATACTCTCTAAGCTCATGGATTCTAATGTATTTAATAGAAAGGCTGGTATGTCAATTACTAGTGCTATTAGATATATTGAGAATGGTCCAAGTATTGGGGAATTAGACCCAGAATTTATTTCTATACTAAAGAGTGAGTTTGGGTCATCTGATTTTGTAATAGGTAAAATGCTACAGCTCTCCGACCTATCTAAAGGTCATGAATTGATTGATAGTTTAAGAAAGAGAATCAAGTCTATGGATGTATCTATGAACAAAGTCTCAATGTATAAATTCTTAGAAGAGTTATCTGATTATATCAGGTTTGTTAATACGATAAACAATGACATTATCACTAACTCAGAAGGGGTTCAATACAGAGTTATTGATTCAATCAAACAGCTAGTCCAAGGTGCATCTGAAATGGGCAGATTGAGAGGTATCTATGCCCTCAATCAAGGTCTCTCTAATAGTGTTGAAGACTCCCTTAAATTTATTGATAAGTTCGAAGGAATCTTTGAAGATAGAATTAAGGAAATATCAGCTGAAGAGGGTACTGTAATGGTTGACGGAATGATTATGAAGGTTTCTGATGTTATAGCAAAGCTAAGAAATCTAACTAATAATACTGACAATCCATATAGAATCTCCTTTAGTAAATTTATGTCTGATGAGGAATATAGAAGCACTTTAATCTCTCTGTATGGGGGATTAAAGCACTCCTTCAACGTATTGGATGCAGCATGGTCTGTACCTCACTATAGAGGGTATTTGAAAGCCTTCCATATGGATGTAGAAAGCAAGTATATGGTTATGTCCAAGTATAGAATGATGAGGGATTTAGGTCCTAGAATTATTAAGGGCGGTGGATTCTACAGTAGTAAAGAAAGGTCTAATGTTTATAAGAAGTTACAGTCATTCTGTGACATGACTCTTAGGAACACTTGGATGAAAACTTCTGAGAAGGTAATTACAATCCCAGCTGGTGTTACTATTATGAATAGTATTGGTAACACATTTACTACTCAAGGTAATACTCCTATTATGTTAGGAACAAGATGGGGTAATGAGTCATTTAAAATGTGGATGGATTCTGTGGTAATTCCTGAATTAAAGGATATAGAACCTAATGAATTTATTCAATCTTTAAGTCCAACTAGATTAGATAGAACCCTTAGTGGTAACGCTGCATTCGTATATTCTTTGCCAACTAATATGTTACCAAAGACTGGTTCGGAGGTAGAGCGTTTTAATAGGTATAAGAGAGCCTTTAACCAATTACAAGGTGCTCCAACATATCAAGGGTATCCATTGACAGACCTGTTCTTCTATTATAATCTAATAAACTTTAATAACACTGTATCTCAAAGTTCTTTAACTACTATCTTTGAGGATATTATCAGAACAAAATCCTCTCCATTAATAGAGGAGTTTCATAAGTTTACGTCTGTACTTGATTCTAACTCAATGTTAGTTGAGGGGGTAGACTTCACTTATGACGAAGCTCTAAAATGGTGTGCTCCTATTGAAGATACTAACTATTCATCTAAGTATTATGTTAGAAGTTATGATGATTCTAATATGAAATATCACTTATTTGTTAGGAAGTCTAATTCAATGGATAATCCGGAGGTAGATGGGGATTTTGAATATGATTCTGATTATATGGATTTTGTATCTGATGACAGTGGGGATATGGGAGGTTATCAATATGGACCAAACCTAGAGGATTATACAAGAGTTATTGAGAATACTAACTACACTAATCCTTGGGATGTTGCGGATATATATAATGACCATAACATAAGAATTGACTCAAACTCTGTGATTAATCTTGATGTTGATAGGAATCTAAAATCTATAAGCTATAGGGGTAAAACTTATAGTAGAGAGACTTTAGTTAAACTGGCTGAATCCTTAGGTGGTTCTGAATCAGACTTAGATGTACCTTATGTAACTAGAGTTGTTGATGGTATGAATGTTAAAACTGTTGATAGTCTACAATATTCTGCAATCATAGCTCAATTATTAGACAATCCTTGTTAATTTTATGGCAGTATGTCTTAATAAAAATTCAGTAGAGTACCAGACATTGTTAAAGATGTCTGGGCTCTCTGGATTTAAATTTAATGCTTTTGTATCTACATTTGTAGATAAATTTGGTAGGTATCCAGAGCTTGATGAGATACCTGGAGCTGACTCTAGACCTTACTTAAATAGTTCTTTGTCAGTAAAAACAGTAGATGATACAAGCTTTGTAAAGAATGATAAGATACTCTCTCAAACAGGAACAACAGATGTTAAAGAAGCTAATATTAGAATAAACAATACGTATAGGGACTTAGAAGTGGAACTAACTCCCTCTAATGAAGTTTCAACTATACAAGTTAAAAAGCGTCCTAATAAGTGGGACAATGTATATGAAGGGGGAATAATCATAGATGATTCTACATCTCCTTCTAGAAATGTTGGGGTTTTTAATAGCATATTAGAGAAGCTAGCAAATTTATATGGAATTAACTTCATTGGTATCACTAATGGAGAATTGTCTTCAGAACAATGGAATGGAATAGTAGACGATGCTAAGACAACTAATGCTTTCATCTATAATGGAGATATATACATCAATATGGATAATTCTAGTATTGATGCTCCGCTACATGAAATGCTACATCTATTCTTAGGCTCAATTAGGTACAGCGACCCCCAGCTATACTTCTCAATGGTAGAAGCCATGAATGAACTACCTAATAGGTCAATGTTAGCCAGAGACTATAAGAATAGAACAGATTCAGACATAAATGAAGAACTACTAGTATCAGAGTTCTCAAAATATATAACAGGACAGAGAAGCGTTATTGATAAGTTACCAGCTAATGTGTTACATAAAACATTCTATAATATGAACAGAGTACTTGACTCCGTATTATTTGGTGAACAAAGTGTAACTACTATGAATCCAAAAGACCTATTTAACTCTTCTTTAGTAAAGTTATCAGAATACTTAGGCTCGGCATTAACAAACAACCAATACTCTGGGACCCTTAATGTTAAGTCTGCTGAGGTTCATAGAGTACTAGCTAATGTTAAATCAGATTTGATGAAAAGTAAAGACCTAAAAGAATTTTGTGGATAATGGGGTGCATATATGATTACAAAGGACATATCTTCCAATCTGAGTTAGAGTTAGATGACTTCTTACTTGAAAGAAGGCATTTAGTATCTAAGTATGGGGACATTGTATTTGCCAAGAGTAATAGAGCTATTCAAACTTATGATTCTATAATGAATCTAAAGATGGATACTGAAGCCCTTAAGGCAAATAAGACTATCTCTGAAACGGAAGATGGCAAGAATGATATTGAAAACATTAATGTGTCTAGTAATGGATATATTGGTGTTAATAAGTTTCTACAAGGTCTGAGAAACCTAGACGGGGATTTATTATTCCCAGAATTTAGACCTGAGAACTATTGGAAAGAGATTAGACCAAGATGGGCTGGAGGTAACTTTGATAAAGAAGAAGCTGCTGCCATATTTGGAGAGGGGGCTGAAACTAGACCCATAGTAAGTGATGAGGAATTTGCCAGAGCTAGGGAGATTATTGAGAATAAATGGAAGACTCAGGGTAAAATAGGTACTGAACTTCATAAAGCAATGCAGAAGTATTTCAGTGAATCCAAGAGTGGAAGGAATATACGAGAGTCAGATGATAACTTCTTAATTAACACATATTTCCCATCAATCCTAGACACTAATTTAGTTCCTAGCAAAGTTATTGCTGAAACTGTTAAATACTGCCGAGACCTAGAGAAGTCCTTACAAAGGGAGTTAGGTGAAGACTTAATATACCTCCCAGAAGTGGCAGTCTCTGGAGTTACCTCACAAATAAATGAATCAGGCAATCCTAACAAGCTGTTAGGAGTTATTGACTTATTAGTAATTGATAAAAGGGGAAACGTTCATATTATTGACTACAAGACATCACCTAAACCTTATATAGGTACAGCCTCTGAAACTGGTTACGATTCCGCCAAGATTCTGACCTTTAAGTACCAGCTGAGTGTATATGAACGTTTATTAAGAAAGTATGGAATAAATACTAGTGGTTCTAAACTATTTGTGGCCCCAATCCAGCTATCCGATTTTAAAAGAGAAGGAGATGATTGGACTTACAGTGGTATAAAGGAATACTCCGGTCATGTTGAAGATTTAACTCAAGATATTAAGACCAATATTAATATTCAAGAGAACATTGATGAGTTTCTTCCAGCACCATTTATCACTAAGGCTACTACTGAGAACCTACTACAAACTGTAACTGGTGTAATGTCAAAGTGGTTCCCTAAGTATAATAGCGTTCCAGGGGAGATTACAGATGCTATGGTAACTGAAACCATAAAAGAAGGTAAAGGGGATGTACCTAACCCAGAAACAGGTAAATACATATATACTCCAAAGGGCAATGACTACCCACTTAAAGCCAATTCCTATGAGGAGCTCTTCGTAATGGTTAAAAGAAAAATGAACAGTATAGCTAATAATAAGATTAACTCCACACAAGTTATCAAGGAGGGTCTAATAAAAGCTATAGAAGAAGAAAATCCTTACTATGAGTTTACTAGAGCGCAGATTCCTGATAACCCTAAAGGTGTAAATGGTTGGTTCCAAAGAAGGATGTCTAGATATTGTAATTCTAACTGGGAAGTAGTAGATTGTGAACCTGCAGAGTATTTAGGATGTATCTTGCTTAGGAATAAGTTTACTAATCAGATAGATGTGGTGAAGATTAGTACATCTATGTTAAGAAGGTCTAGACAATTAGTAAAAGGAAGAAGAGGACTTACTGGTGCATTTGAAAGTGACATTATATCACAAAATAAACCTAACTCATTGATGATGGAGAGTGTTAATGGTAACATCGAATTGATGGAGGCCATGTTGGTATTAAATAACTTACCTAGTCTATTTGAGGAGAACGCTATAGTAGGAGAAGTAAGTGTATACAACCCATTCAGAGAAGAAGGTATCTCAGCTGATAATAAGCAATTATTATACTGCTTCAATGAGTTAGACAAGTTATCCCCGATTGGGGTGAATAATCTAAAAGGAAGGAAGGCCCCAGTTAAAATGGCAAATAGGTATGATATATTCTACAATAGGTTTAGGGAGATTATATCTAATGTAAGGGATGATACTAAAATAAATAAGAAATGGAGAAAGTTTGCAGAATCCACCAGTGCTTTAGATGCTTGTATAGGAGACCCAACCAAGCTCAGGTTAGAGCTCCTTAATCTTAGAAAGGAGTTTCTGGAAGCATTCCCTAACGTTAATGATACCAGACCAAATGATGATATTATAGGTATGCCTCATGTTCAAGTATATAGAATGTTAGAAATGGCTATTGGTGAGATAGATGGTCTGGATTTTAGACAACAGCTTCGTGACCATGATAAATGGCTAGAATCTGTCTGTGTATGGAAGGCTGGTTTGGAAGGCACTTACCTTGATAACCCAGGTAATATGAAGAGTCCAATTCTAAATAAGCTAACTTCACTGGTAACTGTAGCATACCAAAATATTAGAGACACAGTAAATAGGTCACAAGGTGAGATAAGAAACCTAGTAAATGAACTAAAGAATGACCAAGGATTTACATATCTCAAAGAAAGAACTATAGGTAACCAGGCTACCCTATACAGAGATATGATAGTATATACCGATGATGGGGATATATTATTGAAGAACCCAGATGACCCAACAACTGGGCTATCCGAAGCTCAAAGGAAGTTCCTAAAGTATTTCCTTAAGACAGTTAATGCTAATAGATTCAAGAATATGTCTGAAGAAGAGATAGAAGAGTTACGATTATCTGGGGATGTGAGGTATTACAGGCTGCCCTTAGCTGCTGGTAATGCTACATCTATTGCTTCAAGTAAGGGGTTACTATCTGCTATAAAGGATAAATTACAGGACTGGAGTCCAAAAAAGGCTGTAGAAAGGGCTAAAACAAAGGTAGAAGGATTCTTAGACCCCACGGATACTAATATTGAAAAAGTCCGTAGAGGAGAGCTATGGGAAATGACCAACTCATTTGATATAGGCGAGAAGGGTTCAGATATAAGGCTAAGTTTGATAGAAGATAGGAAGCCAGAGTTCTTCGAAACAAATCTTGAGACTTTATTACTCAAACATATCACTGCATACTCTGCTAAGGAACACTTAGATGAAATCTTCCCATCGTTGCAAGCCTTAGCTATTCACCTTAGTGATATGGGTACTATCCTAAATGATAAGTTTGAGGATGACTTAGAGTATCTAAGTGACTATGTTAGGAATAAGATATTTAACCAATCTCTAATCTCCGACGACCGTAAACCTATTGCAGCTATTACTGGAGGATTGATGGGATTTGCTTCTAAGATTGCATTAGCATTCTCCCCAGTACAGATGTATCAGCACTTAGATGGTATTTGGAAGGATATATCATTAGTAATACGAAAGCCTGACGGAGGATTATCTTTTACTAAAGAGAATATGGTTAAAGCCTATAAGTATGCTATTGCAGACGCTATTCACTATGGCAACAATAAGTCTATGTCGGAGTTGCTGAATGAACTGTATGGACTTAATGATATGGATATGAATACCTATGCTGATAAGATAAAGTCGGACCAAGCTGGTATATGGAACTTCTGGGCATCCGCTTTTAGATTTGCATCTAGGCCCGACTTCTACAATAGAATGACTATATTTGGAGCGCAAATGAGAGGAGATGGGTGCTGGGAAGCACACTCTGTGGTAAATGGTAAATTAGTTTATGATTGGAAGAAAGATAGTCGATTTAGTGCCTACGCTAGTGGAAATACATCTAGTCCAGACTATAAGAAGCAAGAGGCATTGTATTATACTATGGCACACCAGTTAGTTAAAGAACATACTAGGAATGAAGACGGTTCATTATTTAAAGTAGGAGATGCATTGCCAAAGGCATATACTGTCCAGCAATCTGAAAGTCATAAAGCCTTAGCAGACTCAATATATGGATATTATTCCCATGAAAAGAAGTCTATGTTCCAAAGTACTCTAATTGGGGGATTATTCTTCCAAATGTGTACATACTGGTCTTCTAAGAAGAATCAATATCTAGCTCCAGAGGGAATCAAACTGCAAGGTAGACTAGTTCATTATGAAGAGAACGGACAGAAGTATTACCATAAGTTAGATGATAAAGGTCAGATTACAGATGAAGCAACTACTGAAGATACAGGATTCCCATTCTACAAGTGGGAAGGACGATTTGAGGAAGGTATCTTATTAACCCTTAACAAGGTTCTAAATGACCTAATAGTAGGGTCTTATAAGAAAGGTAGTGTAAGAGAAGGATGGAAATTGATGACTAATGACGTCTGGAATAATGAGGATGAGAATCTTAGAAGGGCATACAGGTCTAATTTACGACAGTTGTTCTATGATTTATTTATGCTATTATTTGTGGGGGCTGTAGTTAGTGGTTCTCTAGCAGAATTTGTTAAGGATGATATAAAAGAACGAGGCAATGATACCATGAATGATGCGGTAATAAATGCAACATTATCTCTTGGAAGTAAAATACTTACTAATTCAGCCTATGATTTCAACTTCCTTGATGCAGTTGCTGGGCGTGGAATGAAATGGACCCCATTCGCATTTGAGACTCTTAACAGAACCGTAGATACATTCTCAAGTGTTATATCAGGAGATAAATCTTTGTATCAGGGTCTAATTAATACTGTGGCAGCTACTAGAGCAACTAAGCCAATTTGGGATTATATAGACCCAACTAAAGAGGAATAAGACAATGTTGATTGGAATCAGTGGTAAAAAGCAAACTGGCAAGGATACAGTATGTAAGATTATTAAAGCACTAGATATATGGAATAGGTACGGAGATATGCTTACATTTGTAAAGATGTTCTCAAGTCCTTTAGGTAGTATGTGGTATAAGCACGCATTCGCTGATAAACTCAAACAAGTCCTAGCTGTTATACTTAATGTACGTGTAGAGGCATTCGAGGATAACATATTTAAGATGTCCTATAGTGAGATAGCTAAACCCGAAGGAGGATACTATACTAATAGAGAACTCCTACAGAGATTTGGAACTGAAGTTGGAAGAAGTATATCTCCAACATTATGGGTGGATGCCTTATTTACAAGCTATAGTGAGCATGACCACTGGATTATCCCAGATGTTAGATTTCCTTCTGAGGCCCAAGCCATTAAAGATAGAGGAGGTATAATCATCAGAGTAGACAGGGAAACCCCCTTCCATGATACCCACCCATCGGAAGTAGCATTGGATAATTATGAAGGTTTTGATTACAGAATAGATAATAATAATGATATAGAATATTTAATAGGTAAAGTAAAGGAGATAATGTCTCAACTAAACCTTATATAAATAATTAGGGCGTTACTGGTGATTGATTCACTGGTAACGCCCTTATTTTTTTTATTTACTCTTTCTTCTCTACATATTCAGGCTCTCTTTCATCCTGCTGCTTTAAATAGGTAAACATCCTCTTACCTAATGCCTTATAATCCTTCTCACTCTTTGATTTAGAGGCTCTCTTAGCCATTCTGATTAGAGTTCTTGTATTCTTTCTACTAAAAATTCTCTCTCCTCCTTCCAATTCCATTTGGGTAGAACCATCGGGAGCAATTACCTTCATTTTAGGCAGTTCTTCATCCTCTTCAATATCAAGTTCATCCCCCTCTTTAATACCAGAGCCTTGATTAACTTCTAATACAAATTGTACGTCATCTTCCTCAGCTATATTCTCATTCTCAGGTTCTCCCTGATATACTGATATTACTTCCATATCTTCATTAATGAAAATGATGTCTAGTGGAATTTTAGTATCCTTCATCCAGAAATCTATTGTATCAGGCTCATCAAATACAAATAACATACCTTTATCTTCATCTAAAGATTCTCTTCCTTGTAATCCTTTGATTCTATCTTCCTCAGTACAGGCAACCTCAACCTTATACCTCTGTTTCCCAATTTCAATATTTACTACTTTCATCGCTTCATACTTTTAGGTGGAACGTATCCTTCAGGTATACAGTCCTCATATTTCCAAGACCTCAGATGTATAATGTTCCTTATTGGTGTTTTAGTCATATTAAACATTGTACAGAACTCTTCACAGGTATATTTAGTGGAATTAGACCTTATGAATAAGACATCCTCTCTACTTAGTTTCTTATTAGGGTTTCCTTCTCCAGAGTTCTGGATTGACTTAATCTCTCCAACCTTCCTTTTATGTTCTTCTGAACACCTCTTGCCCAGATTGCATTTCCTAAGCCTCTCCCTTCTTTCCTCTTCAGTCCAGTAGTTCTTACACCTAGAATCTTCTGACATATTATACCCATTGGTGTAAGAGTCATATTCCTGTATCAAATATTCTTCAACGTCATATAAGAAATCTCTATCTACATTGCAAGGATATATTCTGACTTCAAAATTCTTATACAAGTATTTATTAGTAGAACCTATGTATACCTTATCGGTTATAATGTATATACCAGAAATCCCCTTAA
>OBKD01000101.1_pt1 | contig 23750 bp, 38 predicted proteins | sample 1481601 | NCBI WGS metagenome assembly OBKD01 (sample SAMN02044695, study PRJEB22538) | human gut metagenome
CTAAGTTTGAACATAGAACGTCAATTACTAGTGACCTAGAAGGCGCTAAGAAGTCGTTGCAATCGTGGGTTGGTGACGCCCCTGCTGATGCTTGGACTGCACCTAGAATGGAGATGAAGAGCCTTGGCGGTGCATGGAATAAAGGTTATGACTGGGGTAAAGGATTAGCTGACGATTTAAGTGGTGGATTGGATGCGCTTAAGAATTTTGGCGGCTTAGATGCTTTGAAATCCCCCGATACTCAAACCAACCTCAAAGGTTTTAGCTTCAATGACTTGGATAACGCCTTGGGCGATATGTTGGGCGGAAAGTTGGGTAATGGTTCGGGTGGTGCCGGTGGTTTAGGAAAAACTCCTAGTTCTACTGCGGGGAAAATGGCTAATTATCCGAAGGTTAAAGGCGTTGATCCGGCTACTCAGGCGAAGATTGATAAGATCGTTGGTAATACCGATAAGATTGCATCTAATACTGGTGTTACTGAAGAAGAATTGAAATACTTGCGTGAAATTGGTGAACGCGAAACTGTGAATCGTTTTACTACCGCTGAAATTAAGGTGGCAATGACCAATAACAACAAGGTTGATAAGACTTTTGATCTTGACGGATTTGCCGACGGTCTGTTTAATGCGATTTACCAAAAGGCATATAGTGCCGCTGAATCTACGCATCAATAAGAGGTGGGATAATGTATCAGGTGTTTTTAGGTGAATTGCCTTTACCGATTGCCCCGTCAAGCATTACTACGACGATTAATAACCGTAACGAAACCGTTGATCTGATTGATGGTAGTCAGATCAACATTTTGAAAAAGGCGGGATTAACTGAAATCAGTTTTTCCTTTTTGATTCCCAGTCAAAATTATCCGTTTGCTACTGCGCTAGGTTCTTTGGTTGGAAAGGTGGGTAATCTTGTAGGTAGCGCCGGTTCACAGGCTGTTTATTCCGCCGTGAAATACTTCATGCTTTCCTATTTGGAAGACCTGAAGAAGGACAAAAAGCCGTTTCAGTTTATCGTTGTTCGCATGGGTGAGGGTTCATTAGTATCCAAAGCCATTAGCGCTGTAAATAGTTCCAATACGAAAGTATCTTTAGAGAGTTACACAATCAAAGAAGATGCTGAAGAATATGGGATGGATTTTTGTGTTGAAGTGGTTTTGAAGCAATACGTTCCGTTCACTACAAAGCGCTTGGATGATAACGGAAAGATTGTGAGGGTGCGCCCGTCATGAAATATGAAATTGTTTTGCGTGGTTCCAATGGCTCAGATTCTGTTTTATATCTGCCGATCATTAAGGATGATATTGAATGGGAAACTGAGCGAAAGGGATCACCCGGTAAATTAACCTTTACCGTCATTAAAGATAACAATATTGCGTTTGAAGAGGGCGCACCCGTTATTTTGAAAGCTGACGGTAAGGGTATTTTTTACGGTTTTGTTTTTGAAAAAGAACGTGATAAAGAGCATCATATTAAATGCACTTGTTACGATCAATTGCGGTATTTCAAAAACAAAACCACCTTGCTTTATGAGAATAAATCGGCAAGCGATTTAGTAAAAATGCTTGCCAATGACTTCAAATTAGTTACGGGTACGATTGAATCAACGGGGCACGTTATAAAACAGAGGGATGAGGACAATCAAACTATTTTTGATATCATTCTGAACGCCTTGGATGAAACGCTTTTGAACAAGGGGAAAATGTACGTTTTGTACGATGATTTTGGGAAAATAACTCTCAAAAACATCGAATCAATGAAAACTAACTTTGTCATTGACTACGAAACCGCTGAAAACTTTTCCTACACCTCAAGCATTGATAAAGATACGTTCAATCAAGTAATGGTAGTGGTTGAAAGTGAGAAAGACAAAACCACCGGAAAGAAGAAGCGCACGAAGTACGTTGATTATGACCCAAAAACTCAAAAGTGGTGGGGCAAACTGCAAATCGTTGAAAAGGTAGAAGAAGGGGTTAACGTTGCCAATTTCGCTAAAATGGTTTTGAAGGCAAAGAACCGAAAAACCCGTCAATTGACGATTAAAAATTGTATTGGTGATTTTTCTATCAGGGCAGGTTGTTCGGTTCATGTGCATTTGAACATTGGTGATATTATCGTTGCCCAATCGTTAGTTTGTGAAAAAGTAACCCATTACATTACTGCCGATCATCATTCAATGGATATTACAGTTTGGGACGCTAATACTTTTACGGGTGATTAAATGGCAAATATTGATTTGTTTTATGAAACAATAAAAAATATCGCTTTGAATGCCGTAAACAGTCAGCGCCCAATGAACATTCTTTTTGGTGTGGTTGAAAGTGAAAAGCCATTAAAAATCAGACTTGATTCGGGGAAAATTATTCCCGAATCATTTTTGATTTTGTGCCGTAACGTAACCGATCATACCGTTTATATGAAAGTTAATCATCAGGTAGAAAAGATGAGCGGCGGCGCTAAAGATCCGTCGTTTCAATCGCATATTCACCAATACAAAGGTACGAAACCTTTTGAGGTGCTGAATGCTTTGAAGTCCGGTGAAAACGTGGTGCTTCTTTCAATGCAGGGTGGTCAAAAATATTTAGTTTTGGATAGAGTGGGGGCGTAAAGATGATTCCTACTGAAGTGCAACCGACGGAAAACCTGTTACAGGAATTCGAGGTTGAAGAACAGCCGACTAAGACTTATTACATGGACTTGGATAAAAACAAGGTAAGCGGACTTACTGACGGTCAAGCGGCTATGAAACAGGCCATTTATAAGATTCTTCAAACTGAGCGCTACCAATACCCTAAAATTTACTCTGATAACTACGGGGTTGAATTGTGGGGTTTGATCGGGCAACCGATTGCGTATGTTATCCCTGAAATTGAACGTCGAATTACCGAGGCTCTTACTTGGGACGAAAGGATAATAAAAGTTTATAATTTCAGTTTTGAGATTAAAAAGAAAGCCGTAGCGGTTAAGTTTTATGCTGATACGGTTTTTGGGACTGTTGAAATTGATAATGTGGAGGTGGCAATCTAAATGACTTTCGACGAAATTTTAGAAAGAATGCTTTCCCGTGTTCCCAACACGTTCGATAAGCGTGAAGGATCGGTTATTTATGATGCGCTTGCCCCTGCCGCTAGAGAACTTTCCGATTGTTATGCTGAACTTGAGGAAAAGTTAAAGAACACTTTTGCGGGGACGGCAAACCGAGAATGGCTCATTAAACGCTGTTCTGAAATCGGCATTGTTCCGGCTGAAGCCACATACGCCATTCGCAAGGGCGTTTTTACTCCCGCAAGCCTTGAAATTCCCATTGGCGCACGGTTCAACTATGACGCTTTGAATTTCATCGTAACCGAAAAGATTGCCGACGGTGAATACAAATTGCGCTGTGAGGAAGTCGGCACGGTTGGTAATTACGGTGAAGGTTCACTGTTGCCCATTGAATATATCAATGGTCTGGAAACCGCTACGCTGACGGGTGAAATACTGATCTATGGTGAGGATGAAGAAGATACCGAAGTTTTGCGTAAGCGGTATTTTGATACCCTGCCGACGATGACGCTTGACGGCAATGTTGCCCAGTACAGGAAGTGGTGCAGAGAATATGCCGGTATCGGCAACTTCAAGATTTTCCCGTGTTGGAATGGCCGAAATACGGTCAAGGTGAGCATCCTCTCATCTGAGAACACCCAAGCAAGCGGGGAACTGATTGATGCGTTTCAAACGTATTTAGACCCTGCCAATAACACGATCAATGACGATGTAACGGATGAAAACTACCCTCAGAATCGTGGTTTGGGTATGGGAAAAGCGCCGATTGGCGCAATCGTTACGGTTACTACGCCTACGGTTAAACAGATCAATATTTCAGCTACCGTGATTTATCAAAGCGGCTATGAAGCACCCCTTGAATTGGAGAAAAACCTTAACGATTATCTTAACGGTTTGAATTACGTTAAGTCGGTCGTTTCCTATGTTGCTATTTCCGCGTTGTTTCAAAATGATCCTGCCATTGAACTAGTGGTGGATTTGAACGTTAACGGGGCGAAAAATAATATTACCTTAGCAGACGAAGAGATTGCCGAATTGGGTACGTTTGCTGTTACTGAGGCTTGATTATGGCAGTTTTAAGTTATGATCGAATGCTCAATTACCTTCCCGCATATTGGCAAGTAATTGAGGAAATGAAGCGGATTTTATACGCTGAAGGCATTGAACTTGACGGGCTTAGTAAAACGTCCGAAAAAATCATGCTCGATGCCTTCATTATGACAGCAACGGAAAGCCGTATTGCTGAATGGGAAAAGTGGTTGAATTTGCCGCCTACCGGAACGCTTGAAGAAAGACGATGGGCAGTTTTACAATACTTTGCTGTCATTTCAAAGCTGACAGATCAGAGTATTAAAACGCTTGTTTCTGCTCTTTATAATGGCGCTCGGGCTGTAAACCGATTCGAGGATAGCACGATTAAAATTATTGTTGTTCCGTTGCCTGAACACTTTATGGACGAATTAGATTTTTCCCTTTTATATAAACAATTGTCTACCCGTAAGCCGTGCCACATTGGAGTTACTGCCGAACGTGGTTTCAGCGATTGGGGTGATGTAAAAGAAAATCTCAATTCTTGGGGCAATGTAAAATCTAAGTTTAAGACTTGGGAAGAAGTTCTAATGTACATTCCGAGGTGAGTAAATGCAACAAACCAAAAACTTCAAATTAAACAAAATTGAATTAGAAGATTCTCCCCCTGATATTACTGTAATCAATCCGAACTGGGACAAGATTGATGAACAGATGCAATCGCAATCTGACGGGTTGGATACAACTAATAAAAATTTGGCAAATAGTGATAAAAATTTTGCCGATCACATTGAGACTCATATAGAATCTCAGGTTGTCTCTCAAAGGGTGAGAGGCGAAAATGAACCCACTTACGGGTTAACTTAACTTTTGAAAGGAGCTATTAAATATGGCTAAGACAAATGCTATTCTGAAGATGAAGGTTGAGGGCATTCTTAAGGAGATTTGGCTTAAGAGTGGTGCAACTGACATCGTAGTTGACGAAAGTACGGGCGAAACGCTCGCTACCCGTTTAGCTTCTATTGCCTCTGATCTTGAATCGGCTGTTTCGGGTGGTGTCACTACAACTCAGGTTAACAGCATGATTAGCACGGCCATTGATGACCTTATCAATGGCGCACCTGCCGCATATGACACGCTGAAGGAAATTGCCGATTACCTCGCTACCCATCAGAATGAATACACTGCCCTCGTGCAGACTGTGGGTAACAAAGTTGATAAGGTTGAAGGTAAGGGACTTTCTACCAACGACTTTACTACCGCGCTTATGAATAAGCTGAACGGTATTGCTGAAGGTGCTACGAAGGTTGAAAAGTCTTCTACCAACGGTAATATTAAGGTTAACGGTACTGAAACTCAGGTTTATGCTCATCCGACGGGGGCGGGTAATGAACATCTTCCGACCGGCGGCACGGTTGGTCAGGTGCTTCGTGCTAAGGGTAGCGGTCAGGGTGAATGGGGCGTTAACATTCGCTCGGGTGCTTCTGAACCTAACGATCTTGCCGAAGGTGAATTATTCGTGCAGTTTGTTGACTAATCTTTAAGGTAAGGGGAATTTCATTTATGGCTTTATTAGAAAGACAAGTGGTATTTAAGCGTAAGAGTGGCTCAAATACTGTTATGGAATTCCCCGTTACCCGTGTGGAATATGTCGAAGGTGGTATTGCAAGCGTTAATAACAAAACGCCTGACTCTAATCAGAATGTTCAGCTAAACACCCTAGACACAAAAGCCACCAATCCGATTACCGCTGTATCTGATGATACGGCGGTTAAATGGGTTGAATTGGGTGCGGGGGAATATTGGTTTAATAGAAATAGTTGTATTACTGATCAGCCCACACAGTACGGTTTCCTGATGAACCGCGTTACTGATGCTGAAGTTTTCCAATTGTGGAAAGCTCACCCCACGGGTGCTTTTTACTATCGCACGGGTAATACGACGAATGGTTGGACGCAGGGTTGGATCGAAATCGCTCAAGCTAGTGCTATTCCGACGGATTACGTTACTTCTTTGAGCGTTTCCGAAGGGAAGATTACCTACAATAAGAAGAACGGCACTAAAGGCGTTACTACCATTACGAATTTGCCCGTTGCTAATGGCGGCACAGGGGCAAATAATGCTGATGATGCTTTAGTAAATCTTGGCATTGACGGTGCTATTACGGGTTTAAGTGTAAGCGGTAAGACGATTACTTACACTCGAAAAAATGGCACTAGCGGGGTAATTCAGACGCAAGTCTATAATGATTCTACTCTGAGATATCTTATTGATGAAAACAAGTTTTCAAATTATTCGCTAGGCCGAGCGTTTAACTTTGGTCTGCTGTGGTTATGCGTAGAACTTTTTGAGGATACGGTTGACGTTGATACTAGCGTTGGGGCAGGTTCTTCAGTTGCTAATTATCACGATGCAACGAATCATCTGATTGCCAAAACGGGAACGGGTTCAATTATTCTTCAGTCAAAGCCGCAGACCTGCACAAAGAATAATGATAATGTTTGGGCTTATGCTGATTGGGAAGGAACCGGTTCAGTTAAAATTGAGATGAGCCGTGATGGTGGAACTACTTTTACTGAAATTACGTCCGATAGTATGACGGGTATTAACAATCAGCCTAGCGGCACTGCTATGGTCTGCCGACTTACTTTAACTGGCGTGGTTACGCTTAAGAATATTGCGTGGGGGTGCAAGTAAATGGCTATTCAAAAATTTGAGCTTGATTCTGCTACCGATTTGGACAAGCAGAAGCTCCCGATTAAGACTGTAAACGGTGTGTCTCCTAACTCTAGTGGGGACGTGGTCGTAAACGATTACGTCACAAAACTCAGTGTTTCAGGGAAGACAATTACCTACACAAAGAAAGACGGTTCTACTGGGACTATTACGACTCAGGATACGGGCGCTAATGGCTTACAAAAAGGCGACATTATCACGGTTGGTGATGTTACTAGTTTTACTATGCCCGCTACTGGTTTAGTGGTATGTTGTTTAACACGATTAGATTGGTCGGATCGTTATGCTTATGTTAATAGAGTGCAAGTCGCTCACGTTTGGTCGGGTAATCACAACCACTCTAACCATCACGTTTCGGTTACTTTCTTTGCCAATGCGGGTGATGCTATCACTTCGAACGATACAATGTACTGTACTAGGGTAATTCCGATTAACGTGGCATAACTAATGAGGTGATTGAATGTACGTTTTTCTATTAAATAATAAAACAAAACAAGTAGCAGTCTGCGAAAAAAAACTCAATGATAATTTTTTTGAAGCAGAAGCGGAGCAAGATTACAAAGGAAATTGGTATTTAAAAGGTTATGCCCCAAATCCAACGAACGAAGAAAAACAAGCTCAAGTGTTAGCGCAAGCGAAAGAAGATCGTTCTAGAGCTGTATCTGAAATTATCGTCGAAGTAGACGGCATGAATTTCGACGGCGACGAAGAATCTCAGACGCGAATGGGGCGTACCATTGCCGCCGCTGTCGCTCTCGGCGTCGATCTCACGAAGGAAAAGCGGACGTGGGTGCTTGCCGACAATTCGATTGCTGAAGTGACGGTTGCACAGCTTGCAAAAGCATTACAATTGGCAGGGGATGCGCAGACTGAGCTTTGGACTATTCCGTATAAAGGATAAAACTAATGTATTATTATGCAGAGTTAGATTCTAATGATATTTGCGTAGGTGTCTTTGAATCGCTAGATATTATTGAAGATACCTCGTATATCGAAATTGACAGTTTGGACGATACGTTAATTGGTTTGCATTATGATCGTACAACTGGTCAATGGGAAGAAGCTGTAACCTTTGCTCATTCCACGGATGATATTAAGTATCGTGATACGAATACTTCATTGTCCGATGTTTTGGACAGTTGCAATAAGTTTACGGTAAATGTTTTGGGTGATAGTTCTGTTTAAGAGGAAATCATTATGAAGAATGTTTCTTTACAGATGCTGATTAACGGTGTCATGACTGACATCATGGTTAAGACGGGTGCGGACAATGTTATTGTCAATTCAACTACCGGCGAAACGCTCGCAACCCGTTTAGCTTCTATTGCGTCTGATCTTGCGTCTGCCGTTTCGGGTGGTGTTACCACTACGCAGGTTAACAGCATGATTAGCGAGGCCATTGATAACCTTATCAATGGCGCACCTGCCGCATATGACACGCTTAAGGAAATCGCTGATTACCTTGCGACTCATCAGAATGAATATGCGGCGCTTGTGCAGACGATTGCCGGTAAGGTTGATGCAGTTGAAGGTAAGGGGCTTTCCGCTAATGATTTCACGAATGCTCTGCTTACTAAGCTGAATGCTATCGCTGAAGGTGCTACCAAGGTTGAGGCATCCGCCACCAACGGTAAGGTGAAGATCAACGGTACGGAAACTACGGTTTACACGCATCCTCTCGGATGTCACGTTAGATGCGGTACAACCGTACCTTCTGATTTTGCTGAAGGTGAATTATTCGTTAAGTTTGAAGACTGATTATGGCTGAAAAAACTGCAACGTTATATACAAAAATCAATGGGCAAATTGTCAAAGTAAATCCTAATACTGGCGACAACCCCATTGTTAAACTGTCCGTTAAAGGGCATACGGTAACGTATGTTAGAAAAGACGGTACTAAAGGTATCTATAAGGGATAACGAATGTATTACTATGCCGAATTAAACGATAATGATATTTGCATTGGAGTATTCGAGTCTTTGACGGCTCTTGCAGATAGCAATTACATTGAAGTAGATTCGCTCAATGCAAATTTAGTGGGGATGCTTTACAACCGAGAAACGGGTACGTGGGAAACCCCGCCTTTTTCGGTTATTGCCGCTCATAGTACGGATGAGATTAACTATAAGACTACCAACCAATCTCTTTCGGACGTGTTGGATGGTAAGGCAAGCACTTCGCACAGTCACACGGGTTATGCTTCGGCAAACCACACGCACACGGGTTTTGCGGCTGAAAGTCACACGCACAGCGAATATGCGCCGGTTGAACATACCCACAGCGGTTATGCTTCGTCTAGTCATACTCATGCGATCAGCGACATCACTAACTTGCAGAGTACCTTAAATGGTAAGGCGTCTAGTTCGCATACTCATAGTGGTTATGCACAGACTGAACATACTCATGAAGTTGCTGATGTAACGGGGTTGAACAGTGCGCTCAGTGGTAAGGCCGATTCCAACCACACGCATGATTACGCGGCAACTACGCACAATCACACGATTGCTCAGGTAACGGGCTTGCAAACCGCATTGAATGGGAAGGCGGCTTCTAGTCATACCCACGACTATGCGCCGACGAATCACACGCACACTGGGTTTGCCGCAAGTGAACACACCCATTCCATTGCCAATGTGAGCGGTCTTAACGATGCCCTTAACGGCAAAGCATCAACTAGCCATACTCATGATTACGCACCGACTAACCACACTCACGATTACTTGTCTACTGCGGGAGGTACTCTTACCGGCAATCTTATCTTAGACGGCGCAGTAATTCGTGCTAAGGGTTCTAGCGGGTACGCTCAGGTAGGTGGTGCTGAAACGATTGGGCATGGTGCTAGGCTTAATGTTTTCGGCAAGGATCACGCAACCGATGCAGGTAAGTTTGCCCTCATTGCCAATAACGGCACGAATGCTTATAACCTTGAGGGTGCGCCCAATGGTGCGTTGACTTGGAGCGGTAATGTTTTCAAGATTGGCGGTCAGCAAGCCGTTTACATTACCGATTCTCGCATTACGTTCGGTACTACGAATCGTGAAACGTACCTTACCGGTTCTACGATTTATTCCCGTTCGGCCATTCAGGTTGCTTCGGATGCTCGGCTTAAGACCGACATTGAAGATGCCGACGCTGAACGTGCAATTGAGTTCATTCGTAACCTTAAGATTCATGATTATCGTTATAAGGATTCGGATGAAAAGCGCGTTGGCGTCATTGCTCAGGAACTTTTGTCCGATGAATACGGTAAGAAGTTTGTAAAGGAAGGTGAAGACGGTACGCTTTCGGTGAGCTATTCCGAATTGATCTTCCCGCTAATCATGGCGGTTCAAAAGTTGATGAATAAGGAATAACCCTTACAGGGCTTGCCAAAAGGTAAGCCCTAATTTATTATTCACTTTACCTGTTGATCGGGGTTGATGGTGTGAAATAATTACACACAGTTGGCATCTTACTAGAAGAGATGGGTTTTTACAGGTTTATATCCATAATAAGACCTGACTGGGGTTTTAAGTTTTGTCCCTCGAAATTGGAGCGTGATCGGCTCTAACAAAACTTCCATTTTTGGCCTTATCTATCGAACCGAGTGATTCACGTTACGAATCGTCATTCGTGCAAACCCTGCTAACCGAAAGGTTAGCGGGGTTTTCTTTTGCTAAAATATTTTTATTTTGAAAGGGGGTGCGTTATGTACTCTAAAGATCAAGTTTTAGCAAAATTGAACGAATTCCTTTCGTTCAGCATTGAACAGGAATCGCAATACTCAAGCCAATTTACAGCCCTGATGCAACCCGCAATCAGCGCAGTTAACGCCTATTTCAGTGCCGACAGATCAGCATTCAAAAAGCCCTTAGATGATTTGGGGCTGTATATGCACAATGAATTATGGCAACGGGGCGCAAAGTGGGATAGCAATTTTGATATGGGCTTAGGGACGAATCCGCCTGAATCTTACAATGATCTTCGGAAACTCTTTTACCAATTCCCGCTTATGCAGGTTACCCCTGAATCATTTCACGCGGCTTGGGTTATTGGTGTTCCTGAAGGTGCGGGGGAATCTGAATCAGGTGGAGCGGCTACCCCTGAGCCAATCAGCAATTCTCTTATTGATGCGTGGGTAGCGGAAATTACCGAAGCACCTAAGAAAGAACTGGCGGCTATTGATTCCCTCGGAACATGGTTAGAAACGTCAATGAGTCAGTCAGGATCGGTTATGCTGTGGGAAGAAACGGGCGCATTGCTTGAAGCCCCCGACACAAAAGACCTTGCGCAAGTTATTTTCGTTGATCGTGGTTTGCTTGAAGCTGTTAACGTTTTGAGTTTGCCTGTTTATATCCCGACTTACTTAAAGGGGTGATTCTATGGTTAACACGATTACCAATTACGTAAAACTAATAACGCCCAACGATACGGAGAAGTTTTTAATGAGCATTGGCGGTTTTTTAGGTGCTTGGTTTAGCACTATAGTTGGCGGTTATGATGAGGGGATTAAATGGCTTGCATTGTTGGTGGTAATTGACTATTTCAGCGGTACAATTGCCGCCTTAAAAAACGGGGAATGGTATTCTACTCAAAGTTTCCAAGGGCTGTTTAAGAAGGTTTTCCTATTCGTGATTATCGGGGTTTGTAATGCCTTAGATCACGTCTTAAACGTTGAATTTTTCCGAAACATTGCCATTTTTGCGTATGCAGTCAACGAAGCCGGTAGCGTAGTTGAAAATATCGAAAAGATGGGTTTTGGTTCTATCATTCCGAATTTTCTTAAGCAAGGTTTGAAGGTGCTGAAGGAAAAGGAAAGCCAATTACTTGAGAAAGGATTGAATAAGCATGAGTAAAATCGTAATTGATGCCGGACATGGGCGATCTACTGGGGCATCCAACGGTAAATATAAAGAGGATGTAGCGGCGCTTGGGATTGCGCAGAAGTTGCAGGATAACCTGAAAGCTAACGGTCATACCGTCATTATGACAAGGGATGATGATACTTTCGTAACCCTTCAAAAGCGCTGTGAAATTTCAAATGGAGCGAAAGCGGATTTATTCGTTAGCATACATTGCAACAGTGCAACGAACAAATTAGCTAATGGAATTGAAACGTTCAAATTTCCAAATGCAAAGCACAAATTGGCCGATTGCATCCAAAAAGCACTGGTGAAAAACTTCCCCGAAGAACGGGATAGGGGGGTTAAAGAGAATGATTTTTACGTGCTGAAATATACAAAATGCCCTGCCGCATTGGTGGAGGTTGGGTTCATTTCCCACGATGAAACAGCTAAGAAACTGTACTCATATTCCTATCAGATGAAGCTCGCTAGAGCGATCTCAGACGGCATTGAAAGGTTTATTGAGTAAGTAACTAGAAAGTTACAATACCCCTTAGAACCCTTGGTATTACTGATAAATAAGTTATCGGGGAGGTAACTCTAAGGGGTGTAAAAACCCCTCGAATGTTGATTTGATGGGTTTTCTGTTATCGAAAATCATCTAAAATTCTTATCGGTAAGTGACAAGAAAGTTACAAATTTAACTTCCTTATTCGTGTATAATGTCTGTAACATAAAACCTCGTTACAGGATTTACTATGAGCAAACTTAAGGATTTGACGGGTCTTAAATTCGGGAAATTATTAGTCATTAAGCGAGTAGAAGGTAAATGTACGCCTTGGTTATGTCTTTGCGATTGTGGAAATGAGATTGTAGTTAGAGGTACTAACTTAAGATCGGGAAACACCACTTCTTGTGGTTGTTTTTGTGAACATCACGGAAAAAGAAAAACCAAATTGTACGGTGTTTGGGCAACAATGCGAAATCGTTGTTACAACGAAAACGTAAAAGTGTACTACCGATACGGTGGTAGAGGCATTGAAGTTTGTGAGGAGTGGAAAAACAGTTTTACTTGTTTTCACAACTGGGCAATCTCCAACGGTTACAAAGAAGGTTTGACCCTTGATCGTATTGATGTCGATGGAAATTACGAACCTTCTAATTGCCGTTGGGTTACGATGAAAATTCAAAACAACAATAGGAGAGACACCATAAGTGTGGAAATAAACGGTGAAAAACACACGTTAAGAGAGTGGAGCGAATTGAGTGGTATAAACTGGGGAACGATTAGAAGGCGTTATTACAGAGGAAAAAGGGGAGAAGCCCTAATTAAATAATTAGAGCTTCAGTTTATCAATCGCATTCAATAAACCTTGCATCTCAACGTGAGTGTAATGTTCTGTAATCGACGAATTTGAATGCCCAACTATTCGTTTAAGTACCACAGAATTGGAACTTACTCCACAATCGTCCATCATGGAAATAAACGTGTGGCGAGTTGCGTGGGGATTCCCTTCTAACCCCAATTCATCCATGTAGGGTTTGAAGAATGTATATAGATACGGTTTATACGTAATCGGCTTTCCGTTTACATTCTCAAATAAATATGTTTTACCCATACGGTTTTTAAGGTAAGGAATTAAATTCTTATGAATCGGTACAATACGTTCGGCACTATCTGTTTTTGTACCATGAACATAAATTGTCCTAGCTTCTAAATCAATATCCTCACACTTCAAATTCAATAATTCGCTAATACGCATTCCAGTGTAAAGCAAGATAACCACGCTATCGGTCAAATTCATTTTGGTGTATTTTTGAACACCATACGGGAAATCAACTACAAAATCCAAATTGTCGAAAATGGTTTGGACTTCTTCCCGAGTAAAGTATTTTTTCTTTTTCTTAGTATCGGGCGATTTACTTCTATCCACGTTAACAAATTGACTGTAGTCTTTTTGAACAATATCGTTTTCCAAAGCAAAGGCGAAAACATTTTTAAAAATTGATTTGACCCTAGATTGCGTTTTTGGACTCATGTGGGCGACATCTTTCATAACCGCTTTAAGATGGGTAGTCCGAATGTCTTTGATCTTCATTTTGTGAAGTGGGGCGCACTTTTTATATGCTGAACGTAATCCCCTTTCGGATGACGATGAATGCTTTTCAAAGTGTTCCTCAGACCATTTTTCCCAAATTTCTTCAAAAGTAATGCCGTCGTAATCCAAGTTGTACGGGTTTGCATTGTATTCAGATAAAGCTATCATTGCTTCTTTGCGGGTTTTGAAGTAACCGATAGTTTTGAAGATTTGTTTTTGCTTGCCGGTTTCCGTAACGTCCCAACCTACCGTAATCCTCACCCAAAACGGTTTCCGCCGGTTGCCTGACAGTTTTGTAATTCCACCTAACCGTAGCCATTTGGATTTCTCATGGCTCAAATCATCCCCTTTTGTCAAATTCTTCGGTTGGAATACCTATTAAAAGTGAAGGGTTAATTTTCAACACAATAGACAAATCTCTGAGTACAGAGCGTTTGATATTTTTCACTTTCCCGCTTTCCCATTTTTGCACTGCGGCGGCTTGGACTCCAACCAGTTCACCTAATTCACCTTGAGTTAAGTTTCTTAAAATCCTGTGCTTTTTAATCAGTGATCCGATTTGACCATCCGTCAAAAAGTCCATTTTATCACCTCCTATTATCTAATTTAGATCATTTGGTTATTAAAATCAAATAAAAGAATAGTAAATTCCATAATTTAACGATTGAATTTAATAAATTTTTATTTTATTATGTTTTTCAGAAAGGGCGGTGAGTTTAAAAATTTTTGAATGCAATTATCTAATTAAGATACTTTTACTAGTTTTTGACATAGATCAAAAGTTTATTAAGTTTAATACGATCATTGTTAAAAACCTGCTATAGTACGTACATCGAAAAAACGAAACACTCTAAGGAGTTTCAAAAAATGACACACTATTTCATGAATGCGGTTACTGGCACGGTCTTCACCGAAGAAGAACTTAAGGAATATGAAGAACAGGGTGAACGGGTTTGTTGGCGTAGCTTCATTGAGGTTAAGCCGGTGGTTGATAACCCCAGTGAAATCAACGTGGCCGATTGGGAAGAAGTTGACTAACGTCAAACAGTACCAAATTTAGTACGATATCTAATAAAAACACTGCTAAGATATCCGTACCGATCAACGGGGAGGGTTCCCTCCCCACTACATAGGAGTTTCAAAAATGAAATCTTGCAAAGACTGCCGCCATTGCGAATACAGACAGAAAAGGACTCATACCCGCGAAGGTACTGAAACCATTGTCTATCTGTGGTGCAAGAAACAGGGAATGGAAACCAAAGAACATTGGCGTTGTTCCGAAGTAGATAAGCCCATCGTTGAAGAAACCAAATCCGAAGAAATCATTTATGTGGAGTGAGGAAAATGAAACTTAACGTCCCTTCCGATATCCTGAAAGCCGCTATCCTTTGCACCCAAAAGGGTGATGCGGCAACCAACCTGAAAAACGTTCTTTTTGAACTTGGTGAAACCGGCTACCGCATCGTTTCCACCAATCGCAATCTTCTTTTCGTTGCTGATCTGCCGTTCACCAAGGCCGATGACATTGATGACTGTGATTTGGTTACGGCTACCCTTGAACTTGAAGGGGATGCGGTTAAGGAAATCAATGAACTTTGTGGAAATGCGTCAGTTGTATTTGAGGAGAACGGTCTGATCGTTGAGAATAAGGCTTACCGCAGTGTTCAGGATAACAGCGCCTTTTTGGTGGCTCACGGTTACCGGCAGTTATTCCCGCAGGGTAAGCCTTCAGGCGTGTTTCCTCTCATTCTGCCGAAGATGCTTGAATCGTTGTTCGATGTGGCAAAGGTTTTGGATGTTGACTATAAGGACGTTAAGGCTTACACCTTCGGTTATGGCAAAGCCTTCATGCTTGACTACGGCAGAGCGTTTATTTTGGCCATGCCCGCTAGGGATTGCTTTGAGGTTTCCGAAAGCGCAGTAGACTACAGGAAACTTTTTGAAAAGGCTACGTTCAATCTTACGGAGTGGTAAAAATGAAAGACACAATCGAATCTGCCGTTGGTTTTATCGCTTTTGGTTTTGTCATATTCGCTCTTATGCAATCGCTTAACGGGTGGTTAGACCTGCCGACTGTTTACACAAGTAACTCTACTGGTAGATGCGTAAAGATTGAACTTTCGGACGGTTCGATTGTGGGATGCGACAGGCTTAAGGAATTTGATAAGTATGAAAATGTTTGGGTTAAATGAGGAGGAAATTTATGGATACATTACTTTTCAAGTGGCACGTAAAAAAGAATGGGGATTCTCTTAAGGAACTTGCTAAATTCCTGAATCTGCATCCCCACACTCTTTATATGAAATATAAGGAAGGTGGAAAGAAACAGGAATTTACGCAATCTGAAATTCAGCTAATCGCCAAAAGATATAACCTGACTAGCGAAGATATCACCAAAATTTTTTTCAATGAAATTATCTAATTTAGATAAAAATGATTAAAGAACTTATCCAACACCTTAACGGGCTTCCCGAAGAAGAGAAGATTGCGAAAATCAATGAGCTTCGGACGGAACTAAAAAAGATTTCTCCTTTCAAGGGTGAACCTGTGGATTGTGTGCAATGGGTTAAGCAAGACCTTGTTAAAGCCAATGACTACAATCCCAACAGCGTAGCACCCCCCCGAAATGGAATTGCTTCACACGTCCATTAAGGAAGACGGATACACCCAACCAATCGTTGTTTATGCGCATGACGGCATTTATGAGGTGGTTGATGGTTTCCATCGTAACCGTGTTGGCAAGGAATGCGCAGACATCAGGGAGCGCGTTAAAGGCTATCTGCCAGTGGTTGTAATCAATGAGGATGTGAGTGATAAGAATCAGCGCATTGCCTCCACAATCCGCCATAATCGCGCCCGTGGTAAGCATCAGGTTGAAGCAATGGCAAACATCGTTCTTGATCTGAGGAGGCGCAATTGGTCTAACGAAAAGATTGCTAAGAAACTGGGGATGGATGCTGATGAGGTTTTGAGGCTTTCTCAGGTTACTGGTTTAGCGGAACTTTTCAAAGATCGGGCTTTCTCTCAGGCATGGACTTGCAATTTTGATGAGGAAGAAACTGAAGAAGGCGGGGACTTGTTTGATGACAATTGAACGAATTTATCACCCATATTGGCTGTGGGAAGATCAGAAAATGTACACCCCTTTCTCCACTAAAAAGGATGAGGGGAGAATACAAAAAGTCATTGATTTGCTCACGGATTTGGATGAGTTTGAACGGGTTGCTAGAGAAATGGTTCACGCCTACAAATATGCCTGTGAACACAATCTCACCAATACGGGGCTTAACCGAATCGCTTACATCGGTCAGGCATCATGCTTTTTCAAGGATGACATCCGAGAAGATGAAACCCGTTTTGCTTGGGGCTATTTGACCGAAGAACAGCGAGAAAAGGCAAACGCTGTAGCACAAAAGATATTGGAGGAATGGGAAAGTGAATACCTCAAGAATCATGCTTGATATGGACGTTTTAACGGCGGCTAAAGAGCGTATTTCGTGGGCTTTCGATAATTTTGAAAATATCTGCGTTTCCTTCAGTGGTGGAAAAGACAGCACCTGCATGACCCATCTTGTTATTGAGGAGGGGAAGAAACGTAATCGAAAGGTTGGGTTGCTGTTCATTGATTGGGAAATTCAGTACCAATTGACGATCAACCATGTTCGGCACGTTTTCGAAATGTATAAGGATTGGATTGATCCTTATTGGGTTGCTCTGCCGCTTCTGTCCGATAACGCCTGTTCCCAGTATGAACCGGAATGGGTGAGTTGGGATAAGAAGAAAAAGGATTTGTGGGTTAGGAAGCCTGAACCGATCAGCATCACGGATGAAAAGTTTTTCCCGTTTTGGTACTACGGCATTACCTTTGAAGAGTTTGTGCCGAAGTTCGGGGAGTGGTACGGAAAGGGTGAACCTACAGCGGTTTTCGTCGGCATCCGTACCCGTGAAAGCCTGAACCGTTACCGCGCATTGGCAAACTGCAGAAAAACAAAGTTTGATGACAAAATCTTTACCACTTGCGTTTCTGAAAATGTGTGGAATGTGTACCCCATTTACGATTGGACGGCTGAGGATGACTGGACGTATCTGGCCAAGTCCGGCAAGTGCTATAACCCCATTTATGACCGTTTCTATCAGGCGGGTTTGACCATCCATCAGATGCGAGTAGATGAGCCTTTCGGGGCTACTACACGCCGTTCCCTGTGGATGTATCAGGTTATTGAGCCTCAGACGTGGGCTAAGATGGTTCTCAGAACTGCAGGTGCTAATTCCGCTTCTCTCTACTGTAAGGAAATGGGGAACATTCTCGGAAACGGGAAAGTAACTCTACCTGAAGGGCATACGTGGCAATCCTTCGCAATGTACCTTTTGGACACCATGCCGAAACATACGGCAGAACACTACAAAAATAAAATTGCGGTGTACCTGCGGTGGTACATGGAAAAGAAGGGTTACCCTGACGGAATTCCCGATGAGGCTGATTACTATCTTGAAACAAAGAAGGATGTTCCTTCATGGCGAAAGATTGTGAAGACGCTTTTGAAAAATGATTATTGGTGCAAGGGTTTAGGATTTAGCCCAACAAAACAAAGCGCTTATGACCAATATGTAAAACGCATGAAAAAGAAGCGTGAAGAATGGGAACTGATGAATTAGAAAGGACGTGGTTTTATTGAAAAACCTAACAGTAAATGACGTAGCTAAAGCATTGAACAAATCCCCGCAGTACATTCGGGTTTGCCTTCAAAAGGGGTTATTACCGTTCGGTACTGCGGCAAAGATGCACAATTCTAGCCAATGGTGCTACGTCATTTTCCCCAAAAAGTTTGAAGAATACGTAGGAAATGAAGCATACAAAAACCGATCTGATTCAGCTTCAGAGTTTACCTCTAGCTGACAAAGTAACTCTAACGAAACAAAGAATCAAGGCGTGGTACGAGCATTTCGATGGGGAAGTTTATGTTTGCTTTTCAGGCGGCAAGGATTCAACCGTTCTAAAACATATCGTTGATTCTATTTACCCCGACGTTCCCGCAGTGTTTGTGAATACTGGGTTGGAATATCCCGAAATAAGATCATTCGCCATCCATCAGAAGAACGTTATTAGAGTAGACCCTAAGATTAAATTCTATGACGTTATAAAAAATTACGGTTATCCCGTGATCGGTAAAAAGCAAGCCCGTTTCATTCGTGATCTGCAAAATGCAAGCGACAAAAATAGAGCTACTGTAAATCTTCGTTTGACTGGGTTTAATCGGAAAGGCCAATTTTGTTCTTCCCAAATCCTCTCTAAAAAGTGGGTGTATTTGAAAGATGCGCCGTTTAAGGTTTCTGAACAGTGTTGCGATTACATGAAAAAGGAACCTCTGAAACGCTACCAAAAAGAAACGGGTAGATTTCCCATCATTGGCACGATGACGCATGAAAGCGATTTGAGAGAAAAGGAATGGCTTAAGCACGGTTGTAATGCCTTTGAAAAAGTCAATCCCACTTCACAGCCCATTAGCTTTTGGACTGAACAGGACATTCTCCACTACATCGTTGAAAACGGGTTGCAGATTGCTTCAGTTTACGGGGAAGTGGTGAAGGAAAACGGGCTATTTAGGCTGACGGGAGAACAAAGAACGGGCTGTATGTTTTGTATGTTCGGGGTGCATTTGGAGGATGAACCGAACCGGTTTCAAAGAATGAAGATTACCCATCCAAGGCAATACGAATATTGCATGACCGAATTGGGCTTAGGAAAAGTTTTAGATTACTTGGGGGTTAAGTATGACTGAAATTTGGGTTCCCGTTAAAGGTTGGGAAGGGCTTTATGAAATTTCAAACTTGAAAAGGGTTAGGGTGGTTCCCCGAAGAGTCAGGATGATTGGCGGGAAATACGTGAAGCTGAAGCCGCGCATTCTGAAAATTACTAAATACAATTCGGTGCAACTTCAGGCTGAAGGAAGAAAAAAGGAAATCAATCTAAACAAATTGTTCAAAGAACATTTTCCCGATGAATGGGTTGAACCATCAAAAACACCTGCTAATTACAAGATGATTACGTTCAATGGGAAAACTCAAAACGTAGCTCAATGGGCGAAAGAATTAGGGTTAAATGCAAGAACTCTTTCCAACAGATTAAACAAGGGTTGGCCTGTCGGGGATGCCCTTATGAAAATCCCGAAAAGGTGGTGAATTATGAAACTGTTTGATTTCCAAAAGAGAGGGTTGGAGCAAACCGAAAAGTTTGACAGGTGCGCCTATTACTGGGACATGGGCTTAGGTAAAACGTTTGTCGGATCAGAAAAGCTATGGTCTTTCGGGAAGCGAGTAAATTTGATCGTCTGCCAAAAATCAAAAATTGATGATTGGTTTGAACACATATTGAACCTGTATGGTTCCCGTGGGGCTATCGTTTATGACTTAAGTTACAAACCCCATTATGAATTGTTCCTGAAGGTTACCCGTTACCCTGATGACGGCAACCTTAAACTGATCGGCATCATTAACTACGATTTGATATATCGAAGACCGGAGTTAATGAAACTGTCGGGGTTTGCCTTGATGCTTGACGAATCCCAATTCATTCAAAACGAAAAGGCTAAACGCTCTAAATTCATTCTGAAGATGAATGCCGCCAATGTGATTCTTCTCAGCGGTACACCTGTAAGCGGGAAGTATGAACAGCTATACGCACAGATTCAGCTATTGGGGTGGAGAATTTCAAAAACCGAATTTTGGAACCGTTACATTAACTACTACCTTTACCAACCTGTGGAGGGTATGCCGCCTATTAAGATTGTTTCGGGTTATAAACGGGTTGATGAGCTGAAAGAGAAGTTAGCGGAATACGGTGCAGTTTTCATGAAAAGCGAAGAGGCTATTGATTTGCCCGATCAGTCTTTTACTACCGTTACTGTTGAATCTAGTTCGCTTTATAGGAAGTTCATTGAGGATCGGCTAATAACCGTGAATGATCTAACCCTAGTGGGGGATACAACCTTTAATTTTCTGCTGTATGCCCGTCAATTGTGCGGGGCTTACAGCAAAGAGAAGCTATCAGCTTTCAAAGACTTGATTGATTCGACGTCTTCCCGCGTTGTGGTTTTTTATAACTTCAATGTAGAACTGGATACCTTAAAGGGGGTGATTGGTGATAGGCCGTGCAGTGTTGTAAACGGAAAAGAGAAAAATTTAAGCGCTTATGATGAGAAAGATGATGCTATCATCTTGGTTCAATACCAAGCGGGGGCAATGGGGCTTAACCTTCAGAAGGCAAACCACATGATCTTTTTCACGCCGCCGCTATCCAGTTCACACTTTGAACAGGCTAAGAAACGAATACATAGACTGGGGCAAACCCAAAAATGCTTTTACTATTTTCTTTGCTGTGCAGGTTCAGTAGAAGAAAAGATTTACCGCGTTTTGAAAACCCGTGGGGATTACACAAACAAACTATTTGAGAAGGATTATGAAACCGTTTCTGATTGATGCTAAACAGATTCGAGAATTAACGGGGCTTTCCAAGGCTACGTTTACTCGTGAATGGAATTTTCCGAAGCCCGTTATCATTCGAGCGAGTCGAAAGTTATGGAAACGCTCGGACGTAAAAAAGTGGGTTAAAAAATTGGCGTGTTACAGCAACCATTGAGAGGGACTTTGAATGACTCTAGAAAAGATCGAAAGATTGATTTCGATTCTAAATATTGAGAGAAAAGCCCGAGGCGGTAAAAACAAGATTGACATAGCAACGACGGAAAACGGGCGCACTCATACGGTCACGTTAACAGTAGATGAGGCACTTTCCGTATTTATCAAGATGAGACAGGAAATGCTTCGAGAAGAAGGAGATTACGAATGACATTCGGTGACTATCTGTGGTTCTACGGCTCACTTTACTTCGTACTTGCCGTAGGTGCTTACATGATCAATTCGCATTGGCCTAACACGATACCTGAATCGTTCATCCTCGCAAACGCCATTCTCGCTTTTGGAGCGGCAATTGCCGGTGTGACATACGGTCTATTGAGTTTTGGTCAATGGGTTATCCATCTTTTCAAGTGAGGTGAAAAATGATTCCTGAACATTACCGGCAGTGTTGCGGCATGATTGAGCCGCGCCATTTTCTCAAGCTGATGCCTTTTCAGTTGGGGTGCGCGTGCAAGTATCTTTTGCGTGCGGAATACAAGAATCAAAACGTTTCTGATTATCGTAAGGCGCTTGATTATTTGCAATGGGCAATGAGATCTGAGGAAAAGCCTTTGGATTCTAAAGTGTGGTATCTCAATAAATTCTTTACCAATGAATTTGTTAATAATCTATTCAAGTCCAATAACTACGTTGCGTATTCGGAAACCATCAGATTAGTGAGGGCAGAAATCAAAAAGTTGGAGGGTGAACCAGTTGGCACAGGAGAAACAGCTAGAAACGAAGATTAAAAAATTCCTAGAGAGTGAAGGTGCATATTTCGTGAAGTATTTCGGATGCGCCTTCACCCGTGCGGGGGTTCCCGATCTGTTGGTTTGCGTCAGGGGGCATTTTGTAGCCATTGAAGTGAAGGCGGAAAACGGCAAACTGTCCAAACTTCAGAAGTACAACCTAGAACAGATCAGGAAAGCGGGGGGAATAGCCTTAGCCGTTAAGCCGTCCGATTTCGATAGTTTGAAGCAATGCATTATAGAACTTTGACTTAAGTCAATATACCTTATTATTTTTGATACGGTTTTTACTGATTTTGCTAATATACGTACATCGAAAAACAAAACACGGCTCTAAGCCGAGAGGGTTCCAAAATGACAAAGTACATCGTCCGATACACGCGCAACGGCAAGGAAACAGAACGCCGCACGATCGAAGCGAATACTCTCCGAGGCGCGAAGATCATGGTAAAGGGGTTGGTCATCGACCGGGACTACGCCGAGATCTTCAGCGAAGACGGCAAGCTCCTCGCAAAGACGACATGGTACGAACTCCACACAAAGCGGTACGGCGTCAAAAAAGAAAGCAGGTGGATCAACTACTAACGGGCATCGGGAGCCGCAAGGCTCCCTACAAAGAGGGGAAAAATGGTTATCACACCTTATAGCAAAATTCGGGAACTCCGGCGATTAAACCTGATTCCTCTTGGAAAGGTTGCCATGATGATTGGCGTAAAGTCAAAAACGCTTCTCAATAGGGTTTATGACAAAAAGTTTCTTTCACCTGATCGGGATTATGGCGGCATGGCTAAGTATTGGAACGAAGAACGGTTGAATAAATATTTGTCTGAAAAAGGAGGCTGAAAATTGCAGTTTTCTCATTCACGGGCGGAAACGTTCGAGACTTGCCCATACCGCTACAAACTGCGGTATGTGGACAAGCTAGACGTTCTACCCAACGATGACCCTGCTAACGCTCTATTCCTCGGTACAGCCTTGCATGAGGGTATCGAAAAGGGCGTTAGGCACGGAATCAAAACTTACTTTGATTCCTACCCCGTTATCACTGATTCGCACATTAACGAATCTCTGAAACTGGAATATTGGATTCCGAAGGTTCAAACCCTGATTGATGAATTGGCAGAGGGTAAGCCGGTATTCTTTGAAAAGATGATTAGCACCTCTGACATGATTGGATTTATGGACTTGCTGATTGAAGTTGAACCGAACGTTTATGATCTGTACGACTTCAAATATTCCAATTCCATAGACAGGTATTGTGAATCAAGGCAATTGCACGAATACAAATTTTTCTATCAGAAAATGCACCCTTACGCGAAGATTCGCAAGATGGGTTTCATTTTCATCCCGAAAACGAGTATCCGGCAAAAGAAAACTGAGGATTTGTTTCAGTTTAGAAAAAGACTGAAGGAAACCTTAGAAGGGATGGAAATTAAGACGGTTTCCATTAACTACGATTTAACCAAGGTTGTAGATTTTTATGCAGTAATCAAACAAATTTACGAAACCAAATCCTTTGAAAAAAAGGAATGCAAACTTTGTAATTTCTGTGACTACCAAGAATTTTGTACTGAAGGAGTGGATTATATGATTCTCCCA
>OBKD01000117.1_pt1 | contig 19549 bp, 30 predicted proteins | sample 1481601 | NCBI WGS metagenome assembly OBKD01 (sample SAMN02044695, study PRJEB22538) | human gut metagenome
CAGCTCCTGCACCGAGGCGATGCCGTAACGCTGCAGCAGGCCGTTCAGTGCGGGCAGCCGGCTGGAATCGGCGGTGATCAGGTCCGCGCCGGCCTTGGACACCTGTTCCAGGGTGATGGTCGGGGCGGATGCGACCGGAGCGCTCGACACAGGCCGGTTACCAGGGGAGGCATAATTCTGGCCAGCAGAAGTCACAGGTGCGGGGCTTGGGGCCGTCACCGGGGCCGCCGGGGCAGCAACAGGGGTAGGGGTTGGCCAAGCAGCGGGTGCTGCTGCCTGATGGGCGGGTGCCGCGGCTTTGTTTTCCCCGTCCTGTACTACCTGATTCACCAGCGTGCGCAGTTCGGCGAGCACTTCGCCGGCGGAGTCGCCACAAATTTTCAGTTCCACCATGATAAGTCCTCCTTTGTATTACAGTTGATTGCTCCACAGTACCCGGCCGCAGAGGGCAAGGCCGGCCAGCCCCACCAGGGCGGGGATCAGGCCGGGCTTGTCCACGCAGACCCCGCCGCCGACCACAAACAGGATCATGCCGGCGATCAGGATCAGCCCCGGGGTATAGGGGCGCCCGTCAGCCATCATCGCTCAGCCTCCCCAGAGAGGTAGGCGTTGGCCTCGGCCATGGCTTCGGCATATGTGTCTGCGGTACAGACATAGTTTCCGTAAGCACGGACCTCGTAGTGGTCATATTTACGCTCAATCGTGATTTCTTTCATCATGCTTTCCTCCGTTTGTATTGACAGACCGCCCCGGAGGGCGGTATACTGTCAGTGGTTATTTTTACCTGTGCGCTCGTCTCTGTGCCAGCAGAGGCGGGCGCGTTCTTTTTTGTCCAGGCATCACTCTTGCACCAGGATGCGGATGGCCGGCATACCCTCAAGGGCGCAAGCGGATACCTCCGACACTTGGTAGCCCAGTACGTCGGCCAGCCGCAGCTTGTCCAGCGGGCCTTGGGCTACCAATTCGGCGTCCGGGTCCTGCTCCACGTCAGCGCCGGTGGCAATCCATACCACGGCGTCGGGTCCCAGCAGCTCCAACAAATCGGTCAGTTTCATGGTCATTTCTCCTTTCTGATTGCGGGGGTTATCCGCACATATAGCGGGCCAGCGCCGCCTTGCTGATCTGGCGCAGGGGAGTGAGGGGTAGGTACTTCTTGGCGGTCCTCTGGTCCTTCCACCCCATGATTTTCAGTATGTCCGGGATGTTCAGCATTTCCCGGTCCGGGTAGAGCTCATTGAGCCGCTCCAGGTTGGCCCGGTAGTCAGGTTTCTCTCGGGGCATGGTGGTCACCTCCTTGCACTTATTATTGTTTCATTCGTTGCAGAAATTGGCAAAGTCGATACAGGGCAGTTTTCTTTGTAAATGATGTAGCCGCATGGAGCTCTGTGTTATTTCACTCTGGATCATGTAGCCCTATTTTGGAACGATCTCTTAAAATCACAGTATTTCGCCGGATGTCACGCAGAATCTCCGCCTCCTGGCGGTGTAATTCCTGCAGCGCCTCCGGGGATTTGGTGCTGCGTATCCGTTTGCGGATGACAGTCAGCTCATCCTGGAGTACCTTCAGCTCGGCGTCCAGGTTGTACATGCGGGTCACCTCCTTTGCCTTTGCCCTTTGTTACTTGTCAGGGTGATTGTCCGCTTGCGCATTTCAATCCCCGCCCCCCTGCGTAAGGGGCGACAAAGCCTGGGCATCTGTGACAAGGCGCTATACAACATTTCAATCCACGCCCCCCGCGTAAGGGGCGACTTTTATTTCCAGCCATCAGTAACCTTCGGTCGTTTTCCAATCCGTTGCCAAGAGGTCCGATGCTGTGGGTTGCCACCCGCGGCGCGGGCCTTTTTTTGACGGACCATAAAACAGGCACCCCTCTGGTGTATCCGTTGGCTGAATATACACTGGAGAACTCATAGGAAAAACAGTCAGGACATTTTTCCATGCTTCTCTCGTAAGGAACGGCCGATCTTTTGTGCATGCGATAATCGCCTCATGGATGTTCATCTGCTCACCTCCTTCGCGGCCGGTATTTGGTTCGGCGCTGGCTTGTAGTTTTCTTCCGGTTGCTGTATAATCTTCCTGTGCCCGTAGGCATAGAAAGGAGTTGGTCTTGTTGACCAAACTTTTGACTTTGCCTGCTCCCTTACTGCCAGGTCGCAACAGTGGTTGCCACAACACGTAAAACTGGCGTAAAATGTAGCACCTGATACGGCGGAGCACTCAGTGAAGAGGTCAAACACATGGCGGCATGCCGAAAATCATGTCCCACCGTGTCAAGGGCTCCTGCAGCTTGTCAGCGTTAAGGCATTTGCGGAACCAAAACCGCAAAAGTGACAGGGTTCCTGAAGCAGCCTGTAGCGCTATTGCGGGCGGTGAAAACCTGCAAGGTACATAGGGTAAACAAATTTGGGCATAGGCCGGTCGGAATAGCGCTCCTACCGGCCTTTGTTATTCTCCGGTGTGGTCATCCGTGAGCAGGTAATCGATGTTATACTCGGGCAGGAACGCCCGAATTTTTTTTACCTCGCTGTAAGTAAACTCACTAACGCCAGTCAGTTTGTTATACAGGGTTTTTTCAGAGATGCCCAAGAGGTCTGCGCAAGACTTTTGGGTAATGCCTCTTGAATCTAATGCTTGCTTTAGGCGAAACAATGTAATCACCTCCCTTTTACCCCGTGGGGTAATTCTTGAGATTATAATATACCCCATAGAGTAAAAAGTCAAGCACAAATTTACGTCACGGGGTAAAATTCTACTTGCCTTTTTCCCTTTTTTGTGATACCGTTAAATTATGAGGTGAGGTGAATGAACTTTTTAGAAAAACTAGATTTTCTAATGGGAAAAATGAAAATCAATAAAAGGAAGCTATCTCAGATTTCTGGCGTACCTTATACAACTATTGATGGTTTTTATAAGAAAGGGTACGAAAATACCAAGATATCAACAATACGCAAGATAGCTAGCGCCCTTGATGTATCACTAGACTATCTGGTTGATGAGAGTATTTCAGACGAACATTACCGTCCGCAAATAAAAAAATCCCCCTCCGACGAACTGTCAGAGGAGGCAGTGAAGGTGGCCAGAGACTATTCTGAGCTGGATCAGCCGGGCAAGAATGTAGTTAGGGTAGTTATTGCCGAGGAGGGTAAACGGGTCACAGCGGAGCGTGAGCGCCGTCAGGTGGCTCCTGCAGAACCGCAGGAGACCAGGTATATCCCTCTGTATTACACACCAGCAGCGGCTGGACTTACCTCTCCCGCAGAGGGGGAGGATTTCGAATATGTCGAGGTCGGCAAAGATGTGCCCTGGAATACGGACTTTGCTGTCAAAATTGCAGGCGACAGCATGGAACCATATATCCGGGATGGTGCTATCGTATACGTCAACCGTCAGCCTATTATGAATGGAGACGTTGGCATTTGGTGTGTGGATGGGGAAATGATCTGCAAACAATATTACAAAGATCGCAACGGAAACACACATCTATTGAGCCTGAACCGCAACCGAAAGGATGCCGACCGATATATCGAGGCGGAAAATCACGATACCGTAATTGCGTACTATGGCCGGGTTATTCTGCCCCGGCGCCCAATGGTATCATTACTGTAAATGTCGCCCCCTCACGGGGGCGGGAATTGAAATAGCTGCTATATATTGATCATGCCCAGCATCAGGTGCGGCTGATATCTGTCAATTCGGCCTATGCGGACATCCCCATCGGTGAGGCCGACGAGCTGCGCACCCTGGGCCGTGTTCTGGGGCACTATGCCCCCAGGCGGTGGAACTAGATAAAGAAGGCGTTGACAAGAGCTTTCTCGAGGTATATACTAAGTATATACAAGGAGGCGAGGACAATGTATGTGACTATTCAAAAGTGGGGGAACAGCCACGGGCTGAGGATTCCGAAGACCGTCATGGATGCTTTGGGCCTGTCCACCAATGACCAGGTGGAGCTGATCCAATCCGGCGACAGCCTGACCATCCGAAAGGCGGAGAAATACCGGCATAAATCGCTGGAAGAACGGCTCACATCATTTTATGGCGTGCCGGTGGAGCAGCTTGGCCAGGTGGAACAGCCGGCGTATGACTGGGGCGGCAAGGCCGGAGGGGAAGTATGGTAACAGTATTTGAACAGGGCGACATTGTATGGCTGAACTTTGACCCTCAGACCGGCCATGAACAGAAAGGGCATAGGCCGGCTTTGGTGGTCAGCCGTACACTGTTCAACCGCACCAGCAGCATGACGATGGTCTGCCCGATTACCCACACAGATCGGGGAAATCCGCTGCACGTCAAGCTGGACGGCCGGACGAAGACGGACGGAGTGATCCTTTGCGATCAAGTGCGGATGTTAGACCTTGCGGCCCGAAAAGCCACCTTTGCGGAGCAGGCACCAGACGACATCCTGCGGGAGGTTGTAGATATTATCATTGGGATTGTGGAGTGCTGAATTTGTGTCGCCCCCCTTACGGGGGTGTGGATTGAAATAGGGATGGGGGGGGACGGAATGCCGCGGAAAAAACAGATCGACTACGGCGCCATGTTCACGCTGCGGAAGGACGGGCGCTACCAGGCCAGCTACAGTGACCAGCGGGGCCGGCATTACCTCTATGACCGGGACCCGGAGCGGCTCTGGCACAGGCTGAATGACCCGCCTGAGCCGGAAGCTGTCACCTTCGGGCAGATCGCAGAGGAGTGGCAGGGCAAGCACTGGGAGCGGATCGGCTACAAGACGGCGGAGGCCTACACCGCGCCGCTGCGGCGGCTGGTGGCGCACTTCGGAGCGATGAGAGCGGAAGAGGTGTCCGCCGCCGACATCAGCGCCTATCTGGCTGTCCAGGGCAAACAGGGCTATTCCAGACGGTCAGTCCAGATGAGCCGGGACATCCTGCACATGATCTACAATGAGGCCATCGTGGCGGGCCGGGTCAAGGCCAATCCCTGCGATGCGGCGGTGATGCCCCGGAATCTGACCGTCACCCGGAGGAATATCCCGGCTGATGCGGTCATCCAGGCGGTCAAGCAGGGGAGGGACGCGCCCTTTGGGCTGTTCGCCCTGGTGTGCCTCTACGCGGGGCTGCGCCGGGGGGAGGCCCTGGCCCTGCGCTATGAGGACATCCACCGGGATACCAGGACCATCACCGTGGACAAGGCGGTGGAATTCGTGGGCAACCAGCCCCAGCTCAAATGCCCCAAGACCGAGGCAGGCATCCGCAGCGCCATTTTGCTGGATCCGTTGGCTGAGGCGATCCCGGCGGGGGAAGGGTACATTTTCGGCAACCCGCAAGGCGGGCTGCTGACCAAGACCCAGTACCGCCGCCGCTGGGCGGCCTATTGTGCGGCCATTGGCTGCCAGTTGACGGCGCACCAGCTCAGGCATGGATTCGCCACGATTTTATATGAGGCGGGGGTGCCGGACAAGGACGCCCAGGAGTTGCTGGGCCACTCCACCATTACACTCACGCGAGACGTTTACACGCATATCAGACAGGCCAGAAGGGACGATACTGCGGCGCGTCTGAATACCTTCCTTTCGGGCGGCGATGTCAAAAATGATGTCAGGAAGCCTGAAAGGATTGAAAACAGGGGAAATCATCCTGCCTTTTAAGCAGGGTGTCCGGAGTTCGAGCCTCCGATGGGTCACCACTCCGGGAACCCCTGGAAACCTTGGTATACAAGGCTTTCAGGGGTTCCTTGCATTTTAGAATGGTATTCGGCATATTGCACCGTCTGACGCTATTTGACATCAATTTGCACTGAAATGATGTCAAAAATGATGTCAACCTCCTGGCCGTACTTACACAGAGAGGACGGTCAAAATGGACAGAATCAACCAGGTAATCAGAAGCATCAGCGGCCACGACAGCAAGACATGCTATCACGCGCTGCGGCAGGCGGTGGGATACACCCTGGAGCAGCTGCCGATGCACCCACAGATGAAGGATATTGCCCGGGAGGCCGCTCGCCGGAGCGGAAATCCGGACGGAGAAAAGGCTGCCGCAAAAGCCCTGGGCCGTGCTGCTGCGGATGTATGGGAATACGGATGCCGGGCAAACTTGGAGCGCATCTTCGGGCGGCCTCTGCTGGAAGCCCCCACTCCAAAGAGCTTGGTCTGGACATTGGCGGAGTACATCCGGGAGACCGAGGGGCAGCCGGAGGGACAGTACACAGTCAGCGGGGAACAGCTCCAGCGGCTGCTGGAGTTGTTGACAGAGCTGCCATCCGGGCGTTGACCCAGTTTCAGGCATCCCACCCCTGTACCCCGGTTCGGCCTCGGCGGCGCTATACTGGGCTTGGCGCGCGGAATGCGGCACTTCGCCGCCCAGCAGGTAGCCTGTCTGGTATGCAGTTGTCGCAAAGGGGCGTTACTTTTGCACTCTCGCCTCCGCCTTGGCGGCCCGGTAGCCCTTGGCCCGGCCATAGTCGTACGCGATGCAGAGGGCCTCCTGGGGGCAGGTATAGCCCAATTCCTTAAGTTCCATCAATTCATGCAAATTCATCTGATAGTATCGGATATTGCGGATCTTCTCGCGGCGGATATAGGCGATGATAGTTTGGATGGTGTCCATGAAGATTCCTCCTTGATTTTTTGCCTTACTTGGATTAAAATCAAGGTGGCCGGGGTAAGGCTCCCGGCTCACCTGTTTAGGTGGTGTGAGCGGTTCTGTGGAAGGGGGCCGCTCACTTTTTATTTACTCATTCATGATGCGCTTCACGCTTTCCCGGAGCTCTTCCAGCGTTTCGCACTTCTCGATGAGTTCGAGGATTGCTTTCAGCAGAGCCTCAGTCACATTCACTTCGTTCATTCACCTCACTCCTTTCAAAGGGCTGTCGTTCCCTGCCTTACGAGTATATAATAGCATCGTGCGCACGATTTTGCAATTAGCAAAATAGCCAATCTTGCGCACGATATTTTGTAGAATGTGTATCTTGTGTAAGATTGCGATATAAGTTATAATTAAGCTACAATGGAGAAGGTGCAGATGTTTACATAGTTTAGAAGGGAGGTCGTGTATGGCCGGAAAGACTGAATATAAAAATCAGTGGCAGCGAGAAAATGTTGACCGCATCAACCTGACAGTGCCGAAAGGCCGCAAGGAAGAGATTAAAGCCCACGCAGAGGCTGTAGGAGAGTCCACAAACGGTTTTATTAACCGGGCCATATCCGAGACCATGGAACGGGATAACGCCGCCAGAGGGGCCACAGAGAGCCCTAAAACAGGGAAGGGAGGAGGGACACCGTGAAACGGAAACTGCGGGCAGCAAGCACTCTGTGCAGTGTGGCCGTTATTCTGCTCAGCTCGGAGGCAGATGGAGGACGGTTCATTGGATAGCCGGTCAACTGCTCCAGGTATCTGGGGTTTGCCTCCCAGGCTCTCCGGGCGGCCGTCCGGATGTTCCGCTCCACCGCACTCCAGTTCTGGCCGCATCGGCGTGCCGCCTCCATGTAAATGCCTTTGGTCACCTGATGCAGCCGGGATTCGTCCTCCAGGGCCAGCTGTACAGCGGCCAAGACCGCCCGATGCCCCAGGTAGGTGCGCAGGATCCCAAGCCGGCGCAGTGACTCCGCCACATGCTCCATCTGTCTGTCGATTTCCATCAAATCGCCTCCTTTGTCGGCATCATACGCCGAAAAAGAGCGGAAATCCTGATTTGGGACAGTATCCGGCAAATCATGACCAAAAAAGACAAAATCCCCCTCCAGCCGAAGCCGGAGGGGGTTGCTATATCAGGGTCAGATTGCAGGTACCACGGCCCGCACGGGCGGATGGTGCGGCCCTGGGATAGCTGAGATCAGCCCAGCATGGCGGCCCAGGTGCTGCGGCCCACGATGCCGTCGGCGCTGAGGCCGCGGGCAGTCTGGAAGGCTCGAACCGCGGCGGCACAGCCGCTCCCGAAGATGCCGTCAAAGCCCCGGGGATTGTACCCCAGGCAGTAGAGGGTACCCTGGATGATCCGGGTCAGGTTGCCCCGGGCGCCCTGGCGGACGTTGACGCAGGCCGCCTTGGTCCTCGGCCCCCAGATACCGTCCACACTGAGCCCCGCGCCAAACTGGGCATTGAGTTCAGTTTGGAGGGCCCGGACAGCCCCGGCCTTGGTCTTGGGCCCCCATAGGCCGTCCACAGTCAGGCCTGCGGCATAGCTGGTATTGAGCCAGGTCTGGAACTGGGCCGGGTAGCCGGAGGGCTGCTCCGGCCGGGCGGGCGTCTCGGGCTGTTCCGCCGGGGCAGCGGGCGCGGCCTGCCCGGTGATGCCCTGGACGATGGCGGCCGCCATGGCCTCCGCATTGTAGAGGGCGGCGTCATCGGCGTCATCCACAAAGCAGCACTCCACCAGCAGGGCGGGCGCCCGGGTGTGTTTCAGCACATACAGCCCGGGCCGCTCCTTCACCCCCCGGTTGCGGAAGCCCAGGGCGGCGATGGCCGCGCAGATATTGGCGGCATAGGGGGCGGCGGCGCTGGAGGCGCTGTAGACCAGCACCTCGGTACCGGTGGTCCTGCCGTCCCCGGCGGGATCATTGGCCGCGGCGTTGAAGTGGATGGACACGTCCAGATCCGCGCTGTGACTGTTGCACTTGGCCACAATATTCTTCAGGCAGGCATTGGCGGTGGCGCCGTCATCGTCAGTACAGTCATAGACGGTGTGCCCCAGGGCGCGGAGCTTGGCGATGACCAGGTCCTTGACCTTCCGGTCCTCGGCCACCTCATTCAACAGCCCGGAGGCGCCGGGGGCCTTGGTGTTGTGCCCGCCATGTACGTTGATTACCATTTGTCATTCCTCCGTTTCAGCGCTTGTCTTGAGTTCCGGCAGCCCCGCCACACTGGTGAGCAGGGACAGAATCCCCGCCAGCGCGGAGGCCGAGGCCACCATGATCCAGTCTACGTCTCCCAGCACCGCGCTGGTACCGATGGTGGCCGCCGCAGTCTGGGCCACCGTCTTGACCGCCCGGACGGCGGCCGCATGGAGCCAGGTCTTCCACTTTGTGCTCATCTCATATACTCCTCCTTGTTGATGTTGTTATGTCAGGCCCAGCCTAGCGGCCAGGTAGCCCACCAGGACGCTGATGACGGCGGTGGCGATGGTCTTGACCGCCTCCCGCCATTTGGCCCCGTCTCGGGCCTCCAGGGCTTCCAGGCGGTCGCCCTGGGCGGCCAGGGTCTTACTCATGGTCTGGACGGATAGGGCCAGCTTTTCCACGCTGGTGGTCAGCGCTCCATTTTGCCGCACGCTCTCCTCCAACAGCGCCAGCCTCTTGTCGATCCGTTTGTGGTCACCCTCCATGCGCTTCACGAATTCCTCGTGCTCCTCCCTGGAAATCGGGTCGCCCATCACTTCCACCTCCCATAAACGTATACACAGACATGGAGTATATTGTCTTGACTGATGCCCCGACCAGGAGAGTACACCATAGGCACTATGCTGCTGTTATTAAGCATATATACTCGAGTATTCCAGTCCCAGGTAACCGTACTATCATTGTTCCAGTCGGCAAGCCCTGTGGTCATTGCCACAATCTGTGGGAACGAAAATGGCAGCGCGGTTTGTTCATAGGCCACAAAGTCGGCTTTATAGGTCACTGAACAGGTGCCCCAGCATTCGGCAATACCGCTTTTCCATTTCCGGTAGGTCCAGATACCGGAGGTGTTCTGGTCTATCACAATGTCCGCTATGGGGTCCCAGTTGACAAAGACAGAGCCGTCATAGTTGATCCCAATCTGTCCATTCCCACACTTGAGATCCAGCCGTTGTACACCTCCATCATGGCCTTTGTACACCTCAACCCATGCTGCGGATCCATCTGTACCCTGCAACTCTATGTAGGGGCCATCCTCTGATCTTGATCCGATCCGTAGAGGCCAGCCAATATCAAACAGATTCGATTGCTCGGCTGTCTTTCCAATGCCCATGCCGTCGCCGGAGGCGAGCAGGTCCATCAGCACCTCCGCAGAGGGCATGGTAACCGTCATTTCCGAAGAGCCGAAATAGTCGCTCACCGTCAGCCGGATGTCCCACTGATAGTCGGAGAGCAGCTCTATGGAGGGATAGACTGTGGTGTTGGCGCTGTAGGCGGAATTGGTCAGCAGGTTGCTCCAGGAGGAGCCTGTGCTGCGCTTGTACTGGATAACTGCTGTCTTGGTGTTTTTGTTGTTGACGGTAGAGATAGAGTAGGCGTAGGAGATGGCGGCATAGTCCCCGTTTGGATCATAGTTGCCATCTGAATCGCAACGAGATATGGTCAGCTGGGTGATAGCCGGGGGGTCATAGGGCAGCACTGACACGGTGATTGCTCGGCTGGCGGTGCGCCCCCGGGAATCCGTCACTGTGGCAGTGAGGGGCAGGTTGCCCGATGAGGTGGGGGCTGCCGTGGTGCAGTTGTTGCCGGAATAGGTCCGCCCGTTGAAGCTTACACTGTAGCTGCGGATGGTGCTGCCATAACTGCCGGAGGCGTTGATAGCCACCTTCAAGGTGGATTTGTTCTGCACGAATCCACCGAACTGGGCGGCCAGCCCGCTGGTGGCTTCGGTGGCAGCAACTGAGCTGATAGATGGAACCACACTGGACGGCAGCGCATAAGGGAATGTATATGTCTGCACTCCTATCACGGCCCCCGAAAGGAACGTGTGCAGCTTATACGTCATTGTGCCGCTGGTGGCGTTTGGGATCTGGCTTCCCAGGGAGAGCGGAGGTGTCCACGTGTAGGTGCCCGCGGGAACAACATCCAGGATCAGCCCGGTGGCCGAACCAAACTGATACTCCAGGCTGTGAGTAAATCCAGCATTTGCCGCTGAGATAACAAATTGCACCTGGCTGCCGATGGTGGCCCCATATACAGCCATAGTGGATGCCCGGGGGATGGTAGCCAGCGTCTCGCTGGCAGACAGGCTGCCCACAATCTTGCCGCTGATGGATGCGCTGAGGCTGACAGTTTTGGTGCCGTCAGCATTGTGCGGAACGGTGGTAGTGCCTGTGAGAAGCACGGTGTCCCCGCCGGCCTCCACCCGTACCTGGCCGGAATCGCTGTATGCGTTGCCGTTGATGGTGGCGCCATAGGAGCAGTTGCCCCAGGTGGCGGAAGTGGATGCCCCGGACTTAAGTACATGCAGCGACCAACTCAGGGTGGTGGTGTTTCCTCCCACATCCTGGCTTACTACCTGAGTCCGCAGCAGCAGGGTGATATACTGGTTGCTGGAGCATTGTGCGGTATAGTCGGCCATTTACTCACCTACTTTCACAAGACTGAGGTTTCCGCTTCGCCGGGGAATCCAGGCGAATTTTCCGATTCGCAGGCTGTTCAAAAATGTAGCGTCGGTGATGGTCAGCTGCTTGTTGGTGATCCAGGCCACCTCCAGGCCGCCGTCCAAAAAGCTGATCCGGTCATTGTCCACCTTCAGGGTGATTTCATTGCCCTCCTGGCCGATGACCAAGCCGTCGACGGTGAATTTGAAATACTTGCTGAGCTCGGCGTACTGAGCCTGCAGATCGCCGTTGACATCCTCAATCCGCTCTGAGGTGCTGGTAAACCTCAGCTCGATCTCTTCCGCCATGATGGAGAGTTGGCTGCTTATGGTCTCCTTGAGGCTCTCCAGGTCGCTGGTGGTGGCATACTCCGCCAGAGCGGCCAGGATGATCTCCTGGCTGTCCTTGACTACCTGGGTGATCTGCTCGCTGGTGGAGGTGGCCACGCCGTTGGCAGTGTCAACGGCCTCCTGGGCGTTGCTGTTGGCACCATTGAGGGCCTGGGCCAGCACAGGGGTGGTGACTGCGGTACTGCCGTCATCCCAGGTGATATAGGACCGGGTCCAGATGTAGTGATCCGGCTGCCACTCTGGCTGCGTTGTGCTCCAGCTGCCGCCAGCCTGGGTGGTGGCGGAGGTGGAGAGATAGTACTGCTCCACGATGGACTGAATACCTACGCCGTCCTGGCCGTCGGTACCCGCCGGACCGGTGGCCCCGGTATCACCCTTCTCGCCCTGAGGTCCCTGAGGGCCGGTGTCGCCCTTCTCACCCTGAGGCCCCTGGGCGCCGGTGTCTCCCTTTGCGCCTGCAATGCAGGTTGGGTCAGAGTAGCTGATCAGGCCGGCTGCGGTGACCGTTTTGGTCCGGCTCCACATATACTTCCCTTGTACCCAGGCAGGTGCCTGGGTGGACCAAGTACCTCCCACCGGCTCCTGGGTGGAAGTCGACAGGTAGTACTCCACATCCACCTGTGCAATGGCCCCTGTGGCCACCCCGGCAGTGGCGCCGATCTGATCCTGGATACCGGCGATGGTGTGCTGGTTGCGGTCAGTGAGGGTCTGGACGCTGGCCCCCAGGGTGATCCGGGTGTTGCCCGGATCCAGGATGTCCGGCTCCAGAGTAGTGAGGGCATAGCGCACATCCAGGCCGTGGGGGGCGCTGGTGACCTGGGTGTAGCGGCCCACCCGGAGGGCGGCAATGGCGCTGTCAGTGCAGTGGAGATCCACCGCCATCACCGAGATGGTGCGCAGGGGCAGCACCCCGGACTGGGCCAACAGCTCCATGGCCTTGGTGCGCAGGTTGGCGGCCTCGGTCACGTCGTCCCAGGTCTGGACGGAGACGATCCGGCCATACTTGTCCATCCCGGCCTTGGAGTAGATGACGCTGCCCTCCTTGACCAGATCTTCGGTCAGATCCCCGTCAGGTAGGGCATTGATGGTCAGGCCCTCGGCTCCCACCGGCAGGATGGCGGTATAAACCTCGGTGGCGTCGATCTCGTCGGTGAGTTCCAAGAGGTTGGAGGCAAACTCGATGTTCTGGAGGTTGCTCAAAGGATAGTCAGCCAGATAATCCAGATAGGTGCCGTCCTCCTCATAGCGGACCAGCAGGTGGCCCCCCAGAGAGGAGCCGCTGAGCTTGTCGGTGATGGTGGCCCAGGTGGTGGCGTAGTCGGTGTTTGACCTGGCGATGTAGTTGTTCGGGTCGCTGACGGTGACCTGCCCCAGCTTGATCTGCTGCTCCTCGGTGACCTGGCTGTTATGATTGTCCAATAACTTATCCAGCCAGAAGGCCACCACATTGTCCGCTGCCGCATACTCCGGGTCGTCCTCATAGTCCGCCGGGAAGTCAAAGGGCGGCACAATGCTGTCATTGAGGCAGGCCAGTTGGCCCTCTGCCTCGATGGTGCGTTCCAGGTCAAAGCCCTGGGTGTCTGACAGGATGCGGCCCCGGAAGATGGGCAGCCCATCGGCCAGCAGCTCCAGGCGGCCCTTGAGCCGGGTCAGCTGCCCTACAAAGGGGTGGTTGTTGTCGATGGTAAAGGACAGGCTGCCCGCCTCATCCACCGCCAGATGGACGGACACGTCCCGGATGGTGAGCTCCTCCATGCGGGGGTCGTAGAGGGTGAAGCCCTCAAAGTTCAGCTGATACATCAGAGCGATCCCTCCTGATAGGTGATGGTGATCTCCCCGGCGCCGGAGGTAGTCCTGGCCTTAAGGGTGTGGGTGCCCTGGGTGAGGCGGATGCCCGGCAGCTGCCGGGTGCCGGCGGAGACGGTGTAGCTGTCCGCCCCCCAGGTCAGCACGGTCTCCGCTGTGGTGGTGATGGTGGGCACCACCGGCCGCCGGTCGCAGCTCAGGGAAATTTCAGTGTCCACCTCCGTCAGCGAGGCGGTGACGGTGGTTTCGGCGGATTTGTAGCGCCAAGGATCACAGGTAAATTCGATCTGTATTGTCCAGCGGCTGCCTTCCATGGCATAGCTGGAGATAGCGCCTCGCCCGGAATAATAACAGCCCTCGTCATCGTCAAACGTCAATGGGACTGACTGGCCATGCACGATGGATGCAAGGGACGCCAAAAACGACGGCCACGTCTGCCCGCACAATCGGGCTGTCGTTACAAAGGTCAGGGTTATGGTCCGATCCTGATAATGGATTTCGCCATCCAGAGCGGTGGACAAATCCAACATGCCATCCCGACCGGGCACATCCACATAATTTGTGCGCACCTCTGGGAACCCGATGTCAGCATCGGTGAGATACATCCCTAGGTCATCCAGGCTGTGTTTGCCAGCGATGGTTACTCCAATAATCATGATGTTCTCACCGCCCTAGCATCAATTTTTCCCATAGCGGCGTCCATATCCTTTGCAATTCCACCCACGAGTCGACCAGAATCCAGATAGATACGCATCCGCTCGATTCGGTCTCCCAGTGCTCTAAGCTCAGACAGTAAGGCACTTTCTCCATTGCCTGCACGGTGGATGGATAGATCCGCCTCCAGTGCTTTAGCAGACAATGACCCGCTGAACTGATCGGCAACTGCATCACTGGTATCCTGTACACTGGACAGCAGCCCACGGCTAACACCGCTATACTCGTCGCTCCATCCCTCACCCAAACCTTCCGCCATGTATCCACCAATGGATGCAAATACACGGGAGGGTGACTTAATGCCCAGCACCTTTTTGACCCCGTTGACAATACCGGAGAAAAAGTTCTTGACCTGGTTGGTGAACCAGCTCACCATGGACTGGATACCTTGCCAGATACCTTTGACGATATTCACGCCGATGTCCAAGATGCCGCCCATCAATGCCCCGATACCGTTTACAATGGCTGTGATAATTTGCGGCAAGGACGCCACCAGTTGAGGGATGGTCTTGATGATGCCCTCGATCAGCTTTTGAAGCATCTGTACACCGGACTGGATAATCTGTGGCAGATTGTTTGCCAGCCCGCTGGTGATGCTGGTAATAATCTTGGGCAGCTGAGCCACCAACTGCGGAATCGCTCCGATAATTCCTTGCGTCAGATTTAACAGCAGATTGATTCCAGCTTCAAGAATTGTAGGTAGGTTGCTGGTAATAAACGAAATGAAATTGTCAATGATCTGCGGCAATTGTTCAAGCATAGACGGGATTGCAGAAAGGATACCGTTAACCAAATTGGTCAACAATTCCACGCCTTTGTTTAACACCGACGGAAGTTGTACTGTGATGCCATCCAACACGGTTTGAACGATCACAGGCAGTTGCTCAGCCATTACTGGGATAGCACTTAAAATCCCATTCATCAAAGCGTTGAGCAGATCCATGCCCGCTGTTATTACGGTTGGCAGCTGTTGAGTCAAATAGCCAAGCCCAGCCTGGAGCATTGCCGGGATGCGCTCAGCCAGTGTAGGCAACCCGGTTTCAATGCCAGCCACCAACTGATTGAGCAACTGCACTCCAGCGCTCAGGAGCTGTGGGGCAGCCGTGCCCAGCGCAGTGACAAGGTTGCCAATAATAGATACAGCCGCCCCGGCCAACTGAGGAATGGCCGAAATTGCAGTCGTGATAATATCCGGTAAAACCGCTGTAAAGCCGGAGATCAGGCTGGAAGCCCCGCCGATCAGCGTAGGCAGCAGCGATTGCAGCGTGGTCGGGATGTACGGCAGCAGGCTGTTGGCCAACTGGGTCAAGCCCTCGGCCAGCCTGGGGAGCAGCATCTGGATGCGAGGCACCAAGTTTTGGCCTACAGTGACCACACTGTCCACCAGGTTGCCCAGCAGAGCGTCGAAGTCCTGCTCCGGGTCAGCCATCCCGGCCAAAAAGTTGTCCCAGGCCGCTTTCATGGAGCTGATGGAGCCCTGGATGGTGGTTGCCGCCTCGTCTGCTGTGGTGCCGGTGATGCCCATCTCATCCTGGACAACATGGATTGCCTCAACGATCTTGTCGAAGGACACCTGATTGACGGTCTCAGCGGTGACCTCCATGGTGTCGCCCAGCACGCCAGAATCGTTGATCAGACGGGCCATTTCCGCCTGGGTGCCGCCATAGCCCAGCTTGAGGTTATCTAACCATTTGTTACCCCCGGTTTCCCGGTATTAAAAAAGCCACATGCATTTCTGCACATGGCTTTTAGGGATTAGACTATATCTTCAACTTTTTCAAAAATCCAGCCCTTTTTCTTTCGCTTGCGGTATCTGCTGTTATACTTTATCTCGCTGTCTGAGCATCCAAAGTATTCAGCTGCCGCTTGTCTGGATTCAAATAGGATTGTTCTGCCGTCGAGATGTGTTGCTCTTACAGGCCGTTTCTTATTCTTGATTCTGGAATGATACCCATACGACAAAGCGTTTTCGGAAGGCGTCACCCATCTTAAATTAGAAACATCATTGTTTGAGCGGTTCCCGTCTATGTGGTCTACCCAGCACTTTTCTTTATCATCTGGTTTGTCAAGAAAGGCGTCTGCCACAAGTCGATGGACATGCTTTGATATTGTTATTCTGCAATATCCACCGTTTTTGCTAAGCACCATTATTTGTCCGGTGCTGTCCTTTCTAACTCTGCCTTTGTTGCTGACTGAGTACCCCGGCAAATCGGGAATCTGTTTCCAAATCTCCACGGCTTTTTATCCTTTCAGAAAAAGTTGGTGCGCACTTCCAACGCCGTACCAATAGACGCTGTACTCGGTGACGAACCGATAGTCGTTTGACCTTCTATACTTTGTATTATATCAAAATTTCACATACTATGCAAGTATAATTTTGATATAGTATAGCTTGGCACAGGATAACCATGCTGTAAAAAGCCATAAACAGTTTAGGTTTCCCCTGTTAGCATAGCTGTCTCATGCGGCCATTTCCTGCCGCCTTTTCAACTACACACCCTTGGTAGGTTCACGCACGCTCACTGCATAATCACTTATGCAGCGGACATTAGATTGTTTATCGTATAATTGTCCTTGGCAAACCCCTGATAGGCGTATTGGATGGACGCCAGGTCGGTACCCATCTTGTTGGCGTTGTCCGCCATGTCGGTAATGGCTATGTCTGCCACTTTTGCGGCCGCTTGGGTGTCCCCGCCCAAACCTTGGATCAGAGCCGCCGAGAAGGAGGTGACCGTGTCCATGTACTCGTTGGCGGACATTCCGGCGTTCTTCCAGGCGTCCCTGGCGTTGGCCATGACTGCATCCTGGGCAGCGATCAAGGCGTTGTACTCCGCCTCGGCATCGGAGACGGTCTTGCCCACACTGGCGGCGTATTCCTCCAGCTCAGCGCCGCCGGCGCCGAAGAGGGTCTCCACGCCGCCCACCAGCTGCTCGTAATCCGAGTACAGCTTGATGGACTGGGTACCAAGCGCCGCAATACCGGCCACAGCGGCCCCCAATGCAGCAAGGCCGGCCTTGGCCGCAGTGGCCAGGCCGGTCTTAAGTTTGCCCCCGAAGGCGCTATTAAAGGCTTGGCCGCCCGTGCTTCCGGCAGAACCAAGCTCCTGCTCCAGCGTCCCCTTGATCCCTTTTGCGCTGGGGATAATCTGTACATATGCTTTTGCGAGTTCAGTTCCGTTCGCCATGCTCTAACTCCATTCCGAGGATTCGCGCCCTCGCTCTCTCATAGTCTTCTGCTGTGTCAAAGCCGGTGATCTCGCTCTCATTTTGGGGGATCAACTTATCTACAATAGAGGGCGGTCTGTTGCGGCCCCGCTGCGCATCTTTGGTGTTGGCCCACACCAACAAACTGAGGCGGTCAACTGCCATTGCCAGCAGCAGCGTGTCTATCGGGGCAGGGGCGCCGGACAGCTTGCGCTTGATCCGGCTCTCCGTCGATAGGCCCCAGGCGAGGATCGCAACATGATGCACCGGCAATTTGCGCCAGTTATGGACGTGGTACGCTTCCGCCAGATCGCAGATCAGCGCGTCCTCATCCACTGCCATCATATGAGCGAGGGCAATTATTTTTTTGCTTTCGCGCTTTTCATGCCCTGCATGATGTCGCCCAGCTCTTCCACCACTTTGGTGAGGGGCGCACGGCCCGATGGGGTGCGGACGTGATCATAGAGGGCCGCCTGCCCGTCCGGGCCAAGCAGGCCTCTCACGACGCTGGGGAGCACCGCCGCATCGCCCTGATCCAGCTTGGACAGGTTTTCCAGCAGCTCGATGTCGTCCATGGCGTCCTCATCAATGGTGCAGTGGAATCCGGATTTGGTCGTGATCTCTGTGGTCATGCACTCTCAGCCCCCTTAATGTACTCGTAATGGGTATTGCCATCCGTGTCGGGAGAGGCAGACAAAGTGATCTCATATCCGACAGCATCGCTATCGGTATAGGCGATCTCACCAATTTCCGTGATGGCGGCGGAGGGGATAACGATCCGCTTCAGCGCTCCGCCTCGCATGACCATATCGACCACCCAAGCGCTGGACGGCAGCTCTGCGGAACTGGCCTTGACCGTAATGCCTGTTGACAAAGTACCGGACACATTGGCTTCGCCGTAGACAGCTTTGAGCACGTCAACATTGAGTCCCTCGATCAATTTGAAAGAAAACGTGTCCTCCTTGCTGGTCTGGGTGGTCATCACAATGTCCCCGCCCCAGGCCGCCACCGAGTCAGTCTCGGGGGAATTGCTGTTGGTGAGTCCGTCCTCTGAAATGTATCCCAGCGAAGTAAACGCTTCATCCAGCTCAGTGGAAGCATCAGTGGGCAGTGTTGCGCCAAGGGCTGCTCTGGAGATTGCGCCACCAACTTTGGGCTTTCCATAGACAACATTAGTGGTATCTGCCATTTTTTCCTCCTAATCTCAGTATGTGATGTCATACACGGCCTGGTAGCGGTATCGCTTTGTTGCCGTGTCCGTATAAACATAGTCGCTGTTGAGCTCTGCCCGGCCCACGTCTTCTTTGTCCGGCATCCGATCCATGGCGGCCTTGACCTGCTCATTCAGCGCAGCGGCCTCATACAGGGTTGGAGCCCAGGACTGGAGGGCCAGTGTGGCGGAGCTGATCCAATCCATCCGGCTGCTTCCGGTCTTTTCCAGCAGCACAAAAGCGGTGGGGGGATTTTCCGGGACCTCCAGGTATACAGGTATGGACAGGGCGGCGCTCAGGTAATCCATTACTGTTTTTTCTATCATCTCAGCGCCTTCAAAATCGTGTTGTTTTTCAAGTTGTCCCGCCTGGCTTCGGCTGAGACCGCAGAGATGCGGGCCACCGCGCGGGTGGGCATGACATAGCCGGCAGATGCATAACCAGCCCCGCACGCCTGCGCCGCCGCATCTGCTTTTGCCTCCAGCATGGCCTTCATCTCGTCTGAGCGCAGCATGGCCCGGACGCCGGCGCGATTCAGTTCTACAGTGACCTTACTCTTACTCATACCGTTCCACCTTCACTTTCTTGTTCCAGGCAAGCGGGATCAATTTCTCTATACCCTGCGTCACGCCGCCATAGGTGCGGAACTTCTCCCCAAAGAACTCGACCGTCACATCCTCCCAGTCATGCTCATCACCCTTTGGTATGGCCAGCGTGTAGGCGATCTTTTTGCCGTATAACTGCAGGCTGTTTACGATGTCATCAGCTGTCGGCTCCCCCACAAGGACATTTTCGACTTCCACAGGATGCTCAGCGTAAATAGGCGCATTGAAGGCATCCGTGCCGGTCTGCGTCCTGACATAGAGCACAACGGTCATGCCTCGGATCATATCAGATCCTCCACCGGGCTGCGGGAGCCGATTCGGTTGCCCGCCCCAAGCAGTATTTTTTCCAGCTTGGACAGGTACAGTTCACCAACGGAGCCACCGGACATAGTCCAGGTCTGGGAATAGCCCAAGGCCGAGGCC
>OBKD01000122.1_pt1 | contig 18637 bp, 22 predicted proteins | sample 1481601 | NCBI WGS metagenome assembly OBKD01 (sample SAMN02044695, study PRJEB22538) | human gut metagenome
ACTTTGTAAATAGTAAAAATGCACAAACCTTTGATGAAAGATTTGTGCATTTTACATGGAAAGGAGGAAATTAAAATGAACACCCATTAAAACCATATCTCCAAATTGAATTATACTACATTTTCCATAATTTGTAAATATTAAGCTTGACCGATTTGTGATTTTAACACGGTAATCTCAAGAATATTTTCCGCTTCAAGAGTGGCGTTCGTGTGAATCTCCACCGGTGTCTTTGACGTATCAAGCAAATAATCATATACTTCTGTGAGCATGACGCCATTGACGTTAATCAAGAGAATATCAGTATCTGAATAGGTATATCCATCCATATCAAGCGGGAAAATACCATTATTCTGTTTCATATCAACTGTCTTGTGATATCTCTTGATATATGTATTGACCTGCAATTGATCTGTCAGGGTGGCGAACCAGGTATCAAATGCAGCCTTTTGTTGAGTTTCCCATGCCTGCATCTGAGCGAACATATTTTCGTAAGCTGTCTGCCACTGTAAAAATAACTGACTTGTGTCAACCTGAGTGATAAGACCTGTCACCCATCCACATACGGATGTATCTGCTCGACTATCTGTGATGTCAGATTGTGATACACTAGTTGCCCCAGCTTTGACGTATACATACGCAAGACATTTTTCTTTGATTGTGCTGCTATTTGTCATTGTTGGTTTTGTTGGATTGGTCGCAGGTGATCCAGCTTTCTCAACAATAGTCATAACCCTGTTTGTGGCATCCAGTCTACAAACAATCGCACTCCACCTATTCAATGTTAGATGTGATGCTGTCAGTGTGATATCAGTAGTTGCATCATTTTTCAGCCATTTACCGCCAATAATCATTCGACCGGTACCTACCTGCACGGTCAATCCTGAGCTTGCTTTTACGATCAATGCATTTCCAACGGATTCATAAACACCATCAGAGATAAGACCCTCAAACATATTGCTGATCTGGTCAGAATTATAGACACGATCATATGTGCCGTCGCTTTGCTGCAATGCATTAAAAAATCCATAAGTAATCGCCATGATTTACACCTCCCAAGTGCTGAATGTCGGGATCACTGTTGACCCGGTATCATCTTCATTTTCTATGATTTCTATAATTCGTGGAGTGGTTGCAATACCGTATTCGTTTACTACCTCCACAATATCGCCGAGGAAATAATCTTGATTGAGAATGTATGTGCTGTTTGCTTCAACACTGCCCTCGATATTCTCAACGATGTTATTTGCATCGTCATTGAGTGCCTCGTTACCTTCTTCGATTAATAGCTGTGTGTATGCCGCATCTGTGATTTCACCATCATTGGATGATGAATTTCGGCTGTCCACATATAGCTCATATCTTGCAAGGTCTGAACCATTTCCAACTGTTGCTGTTTTCCTTGCCAGTCCTTCACCCTCACCTGCTACCAGTGCGACATTTTTATGATTTGTTTTGTCATAAACATAATCGGTCGTCAGTAAGTTATCGAATTCCTGTGAAAAAATAACACACGGTCGTTCTTTTTGGTTATATGAACGATCAACGCCACGATATAATTCAAAAACAAATTTGTTTCCTGAGATAAAAATGTCCCAGCCGGTGCCGTATGCGGTGCATACCTCTGTGATAAAATCTGATAATGTGTCACCGGTTACCTGTTTTTCAATCGTGTCTGTATATCCTCGAGATGCGCCAAGTTGTAGCTGTGAAATTTTACGGTCGTTCATTGCCGGATTGATTGCATTTTCATTTACAACTTGCTGAATCGCCATTTCCATTCGACCACTAAGGATGGTCTGCTGCCAAACGATGCGCCTAGACAAGATAGATTTTAGACACCGGCCAGTAACAGTCAAATAGTTACCATCTTCTATAGAAGTCGTGACTTGCACTTTTTCGATAATCATCACGTTATGCATCGTTATTTTGCCGTTTGTTTCAGAAATATCCTTTTCACGGACCACGTAACGATCTTCCGATAGTAGAGTGATGTTCTGATCGGTCGCCGGTAAATACAACTCAAAATCGCCGGGCGTAAAATAACGAATGGTCCAGATGATGCTTTTGAAATCGTCACATAATCCAATCTTTTTAAAGTTTGAATCTAAAACATATACATTCATCTTATACCCCCTCATATTCCGCCCAGTGATTTGCTGTACACATGAGATTTTCAGGATATTCGTCAGCACTATACGTAAACATGTTGTCGCCAACTTGTAGCTGAAACCAGTTTGAACCGATATCAACAGAATTGATGATGTTTGTAGTCACTCCTTCATGTGTCATTGTGACAGATTTTTGTCCGGCGTTTGTATTGATCTGAATTTCATCGCCCGTCACCATATCTACCGAAAGCAGGTATTTTTCATTTTTGGTCAAGTTATAAATTTTCGGATTTAAAACCTGACCGGTTGCTCTGAGCGTAATGATAACGCCGTTCTCAATATCACCTTCATTAATGATTGACTGCTCTGCTCCGTATGTGAGGACTGAAAATGGTGCTCCTGCTACCGTATATGCAAACGGGAAAATGAACATCGGTTCCAGTGCAGCGAACGCAGTAATCTCATCAGTTCTTGCTTTAAAATAAGGGTATGGGCACAAAATAGAAATCTGTACAGCCTGTTTCATATCGAAGAATCCGATCTGTATACTTTCCACATAACCATCAGCATAAACATCACGATTTTCATTGCTGTAATAAAAGCGGATCCAGCGCTTCGTTTTCACATATTTATATAAGTCAATTCTATTTTGTTCGCAATCGCCTTCAATGGTCAGGTAGATGACGATATTTCGTTCATTCGTTCTTGCACTGTTGAAGCGGGAACCGTCAAAATTTGCCACGGTGGATGTATTGATCGTTGCCGCTGGCGGTTCCAATCCGTCAATTCGATAGAGGGTATAATTTCGGTTATTGGTGAGCGTGAGCCGCTCACCATATTCATTTTCGATGCTACATGTATACACGATTTTATACCCCCTTTGCAAAATTCAACTGGTTTTTTGTCTGCCTGTAAATTTCCAACCGACTGAGTGCTTTCGGACTGTTATTGGTCTGATAGAAATTATAATTATTTGTTACTTGCGTATTTGCGCCATTCACTTGCCGTGGATGCTGAATCGCTTTTCGTGCGGCAGTCATTGACGTTTGCAGTCCGCCGATTGCTGGCATTTGCACTTCCGTATCAAGTTCATCAGTCAAGGCTTGAACGGCAGCTTGTCCCATGTTCTGTGCTTGCTTCACCACTACTTTTGTCATGTCAGCAATTTCGTTCGCAAAACCAAGTACGAACCACTTACCACTGACAGCGGTTTCTTTTGATGGAGAACCCTCTTTGATGGATTCCTTCAATGCATTCAATGCATTTTTACCGAGATTCCAAGCTGCGCCCCAGATACTTTTTGCAGAATTACCATCACTCATGCCGTTTTTAAAACCTGCTGTGAAATTATCACCGGTTCCAGTAGCATCAACTGATGCAAGACCCTTGTTGGCTTCTTTTGCTCGTCCAGCTCCACTGTTGAACGTGTTGACAGATGAAATACCACTATTGAACGTTCCGGCAAGTGCTGAACCTGTATCACTCGCATTCTGTGAACCCAGTCCACTTTTTGCGGATGCTGATACAGCTGCACCCACACTACTTGCAGCTCCTTTTGTACTGTCCAGTCCGGAAGTGAATTCACTACCTTTATTTGCTCCGGTCTTCTCGGTGTCGGCAGTACCAAGAGAAGTGTTGACGGCAAGGGAAACACCTTTCGCAGCGGTTTCATTTGCTTTCTTTGTAGATTCCACACCAGTCTTATAGTTGGTTCCCTGATCCTCGCCGGTCTTTTTCGTGTTTGCCGTCGCAAGTGCGAGATTTACGCCAAGCGATACTGTTTCGGCAGCAGCTTTATTTTGGGCCAGTGTGCTGCTAAGTCCGAATGCAAAATTGACTCCAGCAGTGGCTGCAGTTTCACCGGCTTCTGGCGGTAATTTATCCAGTTCGGCAGCAGCTTTGTCAACCATCTGTTTGGCAGCATCAACCTGAGCTTGAGTTACTCCAGGCGTACCGTTTTCAATAGCTGCTTTCATGTCCTCATACTGTTTGGTCAAATTATCAACCTGACGTTTCAAGCTGTCTTTCGTACCATTTTCAGCAGTGATGAAATTATTCTGCATGTTTTGTAATGCATCATTGATCTTAGTTGTGTCACCGCTGATGATTGCGGACGATAATCCCTCATAATTCTGAATCGTGGTGTTGTAACCCACATAAGCAGTTTCGGCATCTTCCACACCTTTTTTTGCTTTCTCGTAGGACTTTTTCGCTTCATCATTTGCTGTGAGAATCTTTTTGTTTGCCAGCAAGTAACCGTCTGCGGACTGTGGGGCACTTATTAGCATTTGCTGATAGTTTTCCATAATGTCAGCAGCTTTATCTTTGGTTTCGTTGTATTTCGATTCTGCTTCGTCCAAAGTGGTAAGAGCATCTTGATACGTGGAAAGTGCTTCACTTCGTTTCTGGATTGCTTCCGTATAAGCTGCTTCATTTGCACTGAGAGTCGCTTCCGCTTTTTTCTTTTCGATGATCTGGTCAATACTGTCACCCAACTGACCATTCGCATCTACATTTTTAAGTATCTTTTCTTTTTCAATTCCCAATGCCTGAGATAACTGATTGATGATGAAATTTGCCCTGTCCTCATATCCCTCTTTGACTTTGCCATTTGAATCGATCAAACCGTTGTATTCGTTTTTCAGTTCATCAATATAACCATATTCCGCACTGATGTTTTGCATTGATTCATTTCGGGACTGATTCATTTCATCGTAGGATTTTTTCAGGTTCTTCGACACTTCAATGCTTTTTTCCTGAGCGTCCGTCAGTCCGTATTCTTTTTCAATGGTTTCATCAACCTTTTTGTTATATGCCACATAAGCTGCGACAAGTGCAGCAGTTCCCGCAATCAACCAAGTGATCGGAGATGCGAGCCATGCCGTATTGAGTGCGAGAGTGGATGCGGTCTGCGCATCGGTTGCTGCTTTGGTCAACGTAAATGCCGGGATAAGTGTTTTCAATGACGTGACAAATCCCGCAATTTTATTTGTGATGAATATACCGGCAAGAACCGCCCCCAGTCCTTTTGCAACCGGGATAATTTTATCCATGTTGTCAATCGCAAATTGTGACAGCTCTTTAAATTTCGGTAGGGCTTTTTCTCCGAGCGGCTTGACAAGTTCGTTCATGAGCGTTCGCCCGAGTTCTTTGAACTGCGTGCCAACATCGTCATACCGGACTTTCTTAACCTCATCCATTTTGCCTTTGACATTTGTGAAAGAATCACCGGTACTTTTTAAGGACTTGACGACCTTTAAGTTTGCATCTTCACCCATAGTTCCGAATGCGGTAGCTGCCATGGTCAATGCTTCCTGCTCATTTTCACAATTATTGATATCATCGACGATTGAATCAATGACATCTTTCATCGTGCCTTTTCCGTCTTTCCAGTTCTTGAACGCCTGTTTTGTACCGTCACTAAACGAATCAATACTATCTTCGATTGTTCCGTCAGCTAATCGGTTTTTGACCTCGTTGATTGAATCATTGACTTTATCCAGATTATAAGCACCATTTTTTGAACCGTTGACAAGGAGCTGGAAATATTCTTTCGCTGAATATCCGGCTTGTTCAAAGTTACCACCGTACTCTGCGATATTGTCACCAAGTTCCCCGGTATAGTCCAAACCTTCCTGAGAACCTTTCGTAAAGAGATCAAATGCTTCTTCCGAATCAATACCGAAATGAGTCATCAGGTTGCTGACACCCCGGATCGTTTCATTGAAATCGGAGCCGAAAGTATCTTCCAACGTGATCGCATTTTCCATCAGTTCTTTCAGTTTAGACGGGTCAACTTCACCGGTAACTTGTTTGACGTATGCCATTTTGTCACCAATATCTTGGAGATTTTCGCCGTATGCATTTTCATACAGTTCATCCATCTCCTTTTTGAAGCCTTTCATTTCTTCAGCGCTGGCACCTGTCTGAGCTTGGAATTTTGAATATGCGCTGTCAGATTCAAGGACAAAATCTTTCAACGCCCCTGCTGCACTTTTGATACCGTCTGCCAGTAAGTCAGCAAGAGCGCCTTTCATGACGGTAAAACCATCACCCGCTTTTTCGGCACTGTCCTCTACATCATCCAGACTTTTATCAAACTGATCCGCAGCACTTTCAGCGTCATTCAATGCATTTTTATTCTGCTTTAAATCGCTGGAAAGTTCTTCAATTTTCCGAGATAACTCTTGCGCTTCCTGTGAGCTTTTTCCCTGTTCCAATACAAGATTTGCATATTCTGATTTCAAAGAGCTGAGATCGGATTCCTGTTTGGAAATGGTTTCCCTTAATTTGTCACTGGCGCTTGCGGTCTGCTTTGATTCCGCTTCCATCTCTTTTAACTTGTCGTTATAGTAAGCGATAGATGATTCTGTTTCTTTGATGGCTGCCTTTTGTTTGTTAATTTTGATCATTAACTCCTGAGCGCCTTTAGAATTTTCACCTTGCTCTTTTGCTACAAGTGCATATTGACTTTCTAAAGATTTCAACTTGGTATTTTCATCTTGTAAAACACCATTTAACTGTTTGAGTTTAGCAGATACACCGTCAGCACTATTAGACCATTTTCCCATACCGGCAGTCGCTTCCTTAAATTCAGAATTAACTAACTGAATATGCCGTTGTGCATCTCGAAATTCTTTCTTTAGATCCGATAAATCAACTTTGACCTTAGTCGTACTTTCATTCGCCATTGTCTCACCTCCCTCTAAAACCAGTCATCACCGGCAGGCCGCCGGATCACATCTTGTGCATGTTTTCTTTCAAACGCTGGTGTGTCTTTTTGGCTATCAATCTGCACACGTCGCACATTGGAATATAATTTGATTATGTTATGGAAAGTTTGCTGTTCCACATAAAACGGATGCATGGCGGGAAATTCCTTACACAATCCGTAATTGATTTCGAAAAGTAATTGGAAAAGGGGGACTTGTTCAGTCCCCCCACTCAGTTTTTTGATTCAGACGGGATCTGCATGATTTCTGCAAATGTGTACTTGACGATCTCTAACATGACAGGCACGAGATCATTCAAGCGGACATACTGCCAATCTGATTTCTCCATATCTGGAAAAACATCACTCAAGATTTCAACAACCTGCTTCCACGCCGTTGATACTTTTTTCAGAACTTCAAAAGATGAAGATTCTTCACCAATATCGAGCACTTCCATCAAGTTACTGATAGTACCAAAATAGATACTAAATGTCTGAGCTTCGACAGTTTTGATCACTTCCCCGTCTTTGTTTTTCACTGGTAAAACTAATTTATTCGCCTGCATGTTTCATCCCTCCGATTAGGCTTTTGCTGTAATAGTGTCAGGTGTCTGAACCGTCTTGAAGAAATCGGTAACGTTTGCCTTACCGTCTGCAAGTACATTGATTGCTTTTGCACCCTTGTTGGTTTTTGTGAATTTGTGAGTGGTGGAGATACCTGTGTAAGTAAGCTCCTGACCGTTCGCATCAGTTCCATCATCCTCTGTTGCATGAGTGGATTCCGGAATGGAAAAAGTACCTTTTAATCTCCAAACGTAAACTTCTGTTCCATCGGTCTTTTTGGTTTTGTAACCAAGCGCAAAATATTTATTTTCTCTTGCGCCCTCGATGAATGTATCAGTAACCTTGTCATATACCTGACCTGTGATGTCTGCCAGAACATCCAGTGGGATAGCGGACACGGTGCATGTAACTTCATCGGAACCGGTAGATTCAATCGTAATTGCCGGCATGTTGTCATAGTAATGAACTTCGGAAGATGATTCCGTTGTTCTTGTCAGTTCTGATGTACCAGCCAGCTCTTTTACTTCGCCAGTGGTAAAATTCTCAGTAGAATCTTCGGTAATCGGTGCATATACAAGACCTTCGATACCTCTGTACTCAACGATTTTCATAATCTTTGTACCTCCTAAAATTCTAAATAATACGCTCTCATACCCCTACCGGTATGCGTAACCTCATCAGAAGCCACATCATATCCTTTTCCGGGTATAATCCATTTATTTTGCTTCAATTTAATTCTCGCATCAGCGAGAGTTTTATAGGTTTTTTCGGGATCAGCGCTATAGAAATTCACGTCATAGTCCCATGCTATACCATATTCAGCATTGTCATAATGCGCATGATCTGGACTGTCATTATTCCAAAATGTGAAAAAACTATCCGGATATTCTTCATCCGGTCCAAGGCTACCTTGCCTTATCACTGGGTAGCCAAATGTTTCTAAAATTTCAATCAATTTATCTTCCATATCAGCCTCCCATATGATCGTCAATTGCATCTTGAAAAATTTCAAACATATCCTCTTGAATTTGACGCATATAACGTTTACTTTTGTAAATACGGTTCAATTCTCGATCCGGCCGCATTCTCGGTGTACCGGTTATCAAGTAACCTCCGGCTCCAGGTTTTGAAAAATCAAATCCGATAGCGATTTCACCAATCATGCCACTCCACTCAACTCGTGGGTTTCTAATGATTGATTTTTTCGTGTCACCATGAGAATATTCACCGTGAGCCGGAAGATATTGATCTTTAACGGCTTCAATAGTATCTTCAGTAATAATTTCGGCTACTTGAGTTAACGCATCAGTGAAAATAGGTTTTAAATCAGCACCCAAACTGTCAAGGCGCTCGGCAAATTCATCAAATGAACTAGTATCAAGCTTTAAGATATTTTTACCCAAGTTATGCGCCCCCTTTAATTCTCCGAACCTTAAATTTGCAATATTGATTTCTCATATTGATGTTTTCCGGTTCGTTTAGAATTTCATAGATTGCCTTAGATTCAGCAAGCATGATGGCGCAATCACTTTTAATATCAGGACGAAACCATGTTTCTACATTGGCAGTATCTTCGATTGAATAAACCTCATTGATCTCCCTTTCAGTACCGCCATACGTTTTAAAGCTACACCAAATAAGCTCACCGTCTTCCGGATAAACTTTTTTCTTCACACCTTTGACCGTCTTATATTCCGGTATCAGTAATTTTACAGGGGTAGTAAGCGGTAATGGTTTATATTCAGCCATCAGACTCACCGCCTTTATACGCGAGCTGCGTTATACGCTGGAAGAAGTACGGAGAAAATTCTCCGTTCCCGCTTCCATAATTCCATAAATCAGATACGCCTCGGGTGACGGCGCCAATTATTTTATTGGTTTTCATGGTTTCCTCACTAACACCGGCGTCAAGCATGAAATCCTTTACATCTTGAATGTGCCCGCTGATAGGATCATCTTGATAAGTGCCAGTCACACCTATTCTTTTCTTAACTTCCTCTAATAATTCCGCATCCGTCACCCGTCAGCACCTCCTTAAATATTAGAATTAACTGCGCATATACCGGCCGCAATTGCAAGATTAGACACGTCTGCTTCTGCTACACAAATGTTTTCACCGTCTGTCGCTGTAATATCACTAATGCCATCCCATGTTGTCCAGTCTGAAATATCTTCCTGATATGCAGGTAAACCAACTGCACCACCTGTTTTATAGTACAACTGGCCAGAACCGTTGCCTGTCACAGTGATTTTTGTAGTACCTTTGGTTGATCCTGCCGCAGAAGTCAGCGTCAGTGTTTTAAGTTCGCCAGTAGGATCAACGCTACCACCTTTTGCAATCGTGATCTGATTGATCACATCGACAATTGTTTCGCCTGGAATATCATCCGCCGTAGTGCTACCCCCTTTGAGAGTAGCACATAAATTTTTTAATGCTTTTACTGTAGTATCAATCATGATCTCACCTCATTATTTCTTTTTGATGATGTAGCAGCCAGAAACGTCGAGCATTTTACCATCAACGATAGTAAGTCCTTTGTTTACCCACTCATTTTTCTCTTCATCAAAATAACGTTTCATACCAAAGGCAAGGTTGGTGTTGATCGCATAATCGTTTGGAATCCAGTAGAGACCGACTACATCACCAGAGGAAGCTGTCTCAAAATCTGCCACGATATCCGGCTCAACCAATGTGACCTCACGGCCGTAGAATCTGCCAGAAGTTGCGGACTCTCCGACATTGAGTTCAGTTGCTTCTTTGAAAATTGGACGGTTGTTTGCATCTTTCATAGTCAGAAGATTTGCCTCAACAGTACCGGCTGTGAAAACGAACTCACCCTGACCACGTTTGGAAAGTGGGATGATGGAAAACAGTTTCTTTCTCCATTTCTCCCAATCAGAGAACTCAGCTGCTGTGAACTCGACCGTATGACCTTCCTGAGTTGTGACACGAGTATCTTTTAAAATACCAAGCATCTGGCCTGCACCGGTTCCTGACATGATACCTTTATCCATTGCTTCTACATAAGCTTCAACCATGATGCGGACGATTTCCTCCTCGAACATGGATAAAGTAACAACCTGAGAAAGTAAGGTCTGAGATACACGGATTTCACCGATATTGTAAGAAAACTCGATATACTCTTTGATGTCGCCGGCTTTCTGACGGTCGGAAACGGTTGTTTCTGTAATCCACTTGAAATTAGCTTTCAGATCAGAAATCGGGAACTTCACACCGCCCTGAATATTCAGCTTGCGGACTTTGCTGTAAAGCTGGCCGTAAACTTTAGAAACTTTTGTGATGAACTCGTTCATGATTGTGGTCGGGATAATCATGCCAAGGTCTGCTGCAACTGTCGGGCCCGGATCACCACCAGCTCTCTGAATCAGATTGGATGGGATTGGTGTACCACGCTGAACATAATCTTTGAATGCCATACGATATTCCATCGTGCCATACGGATCTTCGTTGCTTCTCTGCTGACCTGTCTGCTGACCAAACACACCCTGCACAATGCCGCCATTTACATGCTGAGCATTTGTCGGAACTGCGCTTCTCTGCTGTGGCTCTGTACCTCCTTCCGATGTATTAGATGTCGGATCCCCTCCTCTCTGCTCTTCTTCGATTGCGTCGATTTCTTCCTGTGTTTCGTTGATTTCTTCGTTGAGCTCTGTTAACTCTTCGTTGATAGAACGAACTTCTGCCGCATCCTGAGATGCAAGTGCTCTTTCTGTCAGTTTGGTTTTTTTTGCCTGTAATCTTGCCAGACGTTTTTCAAGGATTTTTTTTCTACTCATGATTATAAGCCTCCTAAAATTTTCGCTTTTTCTTTTAAAAGTTCCAGATCACCAGTGTCCACTGATGGCGCACTTTGCTGTCTGGCAGTTTCCACTGCTGACCTGGCATTCTCCAATGCCTCTTTGCTTCGTGCATTTATTTCAGTGCTTTCATAAGCCGGAAATGTAACCGCACTTACTTCCACAACTGTACTAATGTCTTTGATGTGACGAGTTGGATGGTCAGAATCTAAATTCTCCCATTCTTCATCACGAATACCGAACATAAATGACATGCCGGAAATATCTCCACGTTGCACAGCACTATACAATGCGCGTGCCTCCGAATTATTTTCAGTGTCAAGTGCGACACGAATGCCCAAACCATCATTGTCGGTTGTGAGCTGCATGGTACTATTACCATTATTCCGTCTTGACCGTGCAAGCGGAATTTTACTTGTGTCATGATTTACGAGAAATCTCACATCTGTCAGATCAGTGTTATTGAGTGCCCCGGGTTCGATGATTTCATCAAACCAGCCAAGGTCTGTCCGGCTGTTATAAACAATCGGTCGCCCGGTGATTATATCCCCAGTGTCTGTCTCTTCCGCTCTGACCTCAAAACTATATGATCGCTGTTCGAGCGGTTTATTCTTCTCCGGCATTGTCGTCACCTCCATTATCTTCTTTACCCGTAGGGGTATTATTTTTCGTAGCATTACCCACTTGATATTGGTTTGCGATATCCACGTCAACCCAGTTGAGTGATATGTACCGTTTGCCTTCTAATTCAGGCAACGGACGTAAACCAAACGCTACACGCTTTTCATTCTCATAAATACTTCCCGTATTGCTGAGCATGTTCACCATTTCCAAGGTTTGTTCAACAGTCATGAAGATCAAATCTTTTGGGTACAACTTTATTTGATTTCCAAAGGATTTTTCACGATCGGTAAACAACTTTTTTGTAAATGCTTGTGAGATGGAAATGATGAGCGGTTCCAGTGTCTTCTGATAAAAAGCCTCATATTGAGCTTTCGTATAATCACCAGTTAAAATCGGTAACGGTACACCCCAATTTCTAAGAATCTTTTCATCAATGAATTTCAATGTTGCTTCATCCACCAGCGACACTTTACGTTCAAGTGGTGTAAATTCTGCTTTTAAATCCAGCGGTAAAAATCCACTTTCTGAATTATTGAGTTTTTGCTCAAGTTCTTTTAATGCTGCTTCTGTTTTTCCATCATCCATCATGGTGTTGTATTTAACTACACCATTGACTGCATAACTTGCTTTCATTGCTTTTGCTACACCCTGCAACAAGGTATGATTCAATTCCAAAGTGTTGAGCAAAGGAGCATGATCCGGTTGACCGGAAACATCACCACCCATGTATTCATTTACTGAATAGTTGTAACGGATATGAATAAGGTTGTCATATTTGATTGTGGTCTCAAAATTATTTTCGAAACGCATATTCACATATAACTGACCGCTCGGATCTTCAATAAATGTAACCTGTGTAGGTTTTAATGGATATAATCCATCGTATTTGCGTTGCTCGTTTCCACTTTCATCCGTCCAAACGTAATACGTTGGCAAGATGAAAACGTTATAATTTAAAAGTAATAACCACACGATTTTCTCCAAAAACTCACTTGTCGTCATGAGTGGGTTTGGGTTATTCAATACACTTTGAATATTTCCGTTGATAGGAACCGGATCATTATCTTTGTATCTGATGTGGGTGGGATTCAGCTTTTTCATCTCATCCACGATACATTTGACCGCTTGCTGCACTACGTCCGATGCATAAATATCTGTGCCAAACTGTGAGAAAATTGGCGTGTACCCGTTGAGCTGCTGCGCCCATTTCCACGATCGCGGCATTTTTCTTTTTAATTTGTCAAGCCATCCCACCTTGTGAACCTCCTTAAATTACGATCAAATAACCTTCGAAAGTTTCCTGCGCTGTGATTACTACATTGTTACCGTTGACGGCAGTCTGAACTAGTGCCTCAGTATAGGTACCGTTCTCGTTTCTCATAACTTTGACCGGATATTTTCCCGCTGCTGCAATGCTCATGCTGTAATAACCGTCACTTCCGGCAGTACCCCAGCCAGATGCAGTGAATGTCTTTTTAGTTACTGATGCCGCATTGTCAACCTTTGTCTTGTAGGCATCTGTAAAATCATTGGTGGAAAGTCCTTTTCCAGCTTCTTTGTCAACCTTATTTGCGATTGAATTATAAAGCTCTTCAAAGTTCGCATTGACTTTCTGCCATGCTGTTTTTACAAGTTCACCAAGTTTAATTGTCTGTCGTGCCATAACGTGCACCTCCTTAAATATGATTAATTAAATTTGATACCGATAACTTTTTTAGGTGGTTTCACGGAATACCGATCATTGTATCTGAGCAGGTAGATATCGAGTGCCGGATCCTTGTCATAAGGACTGCCGGAAAAAATAAATCCGCTTAATTTCAATCTTTTGTTGCTCAAGATTTCACAATTATATCCAAACATATTCCAACCAGCCATTTCAGCAGTCATATCGAACTGGTTATGTACCGGTTTCAATACCTTACCTGCTGTCAACGGTCCGAAATATTCATAAGCAGAACAATCATCCAGCTGTAAGATGATCCCATCATAGTTTGCCGGGTTGTCCGTCAGCGTGATCGTCATTGATGTTCCATCATTCTTTGCCGGGATATTGACCGAACTGTTGTAAAGTACCTTATATGTTTTTCGACTATTAAGCTCCGTGAAATTATCATTTATACCCTTTAATATTACCTTAATTGATTGGCCGAGTTTAAATGTCTGCATACTCTTCGCCCTCCCCAGTTATTGCAGTTGTAATTGGATTTCCTCTGCCAATAGTAATTCGAAGAGATATCGGCTCATCCACATATACCCTGATATCACCGTTCGATAATGTTTCATATGCACACAAAACATTATTTTGTGATAAATCAGTATTATCTTTATGAACGGCTCGCACAATAAAAGCATTTTCACCAAGTCCGTGCTTACTTGCCAGTACTGTACCATAATACATCCCGTCATCATCCACCATCATTGAACTGGCAGCTATAGAAGTTGCGTACGTATCCATATCATCACCCTCCTATTAATTGTTTAAATTCTGTACGGTACCGTCTATACATTTCATAAAGAATAACCAGACAGACGGCTCCGTCAATTCGTTTTGGAGCTTCTTGTTTTATCAAAAGACATTGACCTTTGTCATCAACTTTAATCCCTGCATTTTTTAAACACCATTGGTCGATTTTATTCATATTGTAGTTCACCAATTGGTGCTTCAAATCAGCTTCACAAAGTTTGATTGCATTTGAAAGGGTTTGTGCGTTCTGTAAGATCATAATCAAATCAGAATCATCATCACCAGTCCTTTGCCAACCGTAGAAATCCATACGAGTAATCCAATCTTTTGCAAATCGTTGATCATATCCACATTTCCAAAGTCTGATGTTATAATCTGTATACAAACTGTAAAACCAATCGGCAACAACTGCAAGATCAATATCATTTCCTTCGGTAATTGTGAGAAGACCAGCTTTTGCCCATTCTTTATATTTTGCTCCGGCATTCCAATCGTCTGAATCTTCCAATTTACTTTCTGGAATAAAATAATGTTGATAGATATATTTTGTAGGGTCATCAGGTTTCATCAAAAGGATTTTTGCTGCCGATAAGTCGGTCGTTTCTGACAAATCGACCGCTCCCATACATTTGCAATTCCGGAAATCTTCAAGATCATAAACGGCTTCGTAATCGTAATCTTCAAGATTGAGCCAGGCCTCAGCACCATTCTGCTTAATGTTGAAGTCTTTTGATAAAACAAAAATTCTATCAGCCTTTGAAGTTTTTGCGATGTCAACCTGTTCTTCAAGATACTCCCATTTTTTCACCATACCAAGAGTAGGATTAGATTTTTCCCAAAGACGATTTTTGCGATTGCCTGTCCAGACTTCTTGCTCAGAATCCTGTGTATACAACCACGGCAATAATCTCTCTCCGGCAAGTCCATCGTCTTCTTTATTGATTACTTTTCTTGCTTTCTTCAATTCATCGTCGAGGTAACCATCAATGACAAATCCCTCTGTCGTGATATTGATAAATTTCGGATTGTCTTTCAAACTTTGAGACTGTTCGATTGATTTACCAATGATGTTTTCTTTCATCTCATGAGTTTCATCCACAATTGCAAAATCAATGTTTCGTCCCTCTTTGTTTTTTGTTCGATCTGACATCTTAAATATTTTCGTGTTTGTCGATTTATTTAAGATGAAACGTTGATTTCTTTTTGTATCAAGGTCTTTCGAATCATAAAGCTGTCGCATCATATCTACTGCATCGTAAACCAAGCTACATTGAGCATCGTCATTTGACGAGCAGCAAATATCAGCACCTTCATTCCCCACGATAAATTCTGAATTAGCAAGAGCGGAAGACGTCTCGCTCTTCGCATTCTTTCGAGCTATCAAAAGAATAGTTTTCTTGAATCTATCAAAATCGGTATCTGACATTTTGAAAGAATAGAATGATTCAATCCATGCTTTTTGCCAGAGCATCAAAACCATCGGCTTATTATAGAAAGGTGATTTTGTTAATCTGATACAATTCTCCATGAAATCCATGCGAAGCATTGCGTCATCAGTATCATAAAAATACCGATCATTGTGGAAATCTTCTGCAAGATTATCAAGCTCCATCCAAAGTTCTTGACCTATGACGATCTCACCAGTTTCGGCTCTCGCTCGGTATTCCAGCAAGTAGGAGTTGTCCGGAGTCCAAATTTTTTTATTTTGTATCAACATAATTCATCGGTTCAACCTCCTGTTCTGTAGAATACTCTTTGTGTGTAGTGTGAAAGCAAATTTTTTGACAATATTTTTTATCACACTCTATATTTTTTGCAGGGTCGCATTTGTAAACTCTCACGCCGTTATATATTTCCACGACTAGTCACCCACTTTCTTAACGGGCTTTCTTCATTATCAAGATCGTCTTTTCCTGAAATAGAGGCAAGCGTCCGGATCATTGAATTGTAAGCTCCGCTCAACTGTGTGAACTGTCTGGCTGCGTCAGTCGCTTTTTGTTTGTCCGGTTGTTTCGGATGTAATCGGATAAATGGAAGTTTTCGCAACTCTGCAAGCCGTTCTTCCGTTGAAATGATATTTTCCACAAGCTCTGTGAGCCGTATGTCATTATCAACGATTTTCAAAAGTTCTTCTTTTCGTGTCATAATTATTCACCTTTAAAAATTAAAGAAATCAATGGTTCCATATACTTTAAATTCGGTACCTGTACACTCAAATAATGATGTAGCTCCGAGTGCCGTGATAGTCCTACATGTGATAGTACTGTCGGTATTTATCTGCATAAATCCCGGCCACCATCCACCATTGCTTGTATTCAAAAATATTACATATTGATATACCGGATTGCCTTTGGGTGGGTATGGACAGTTCTTCACGTTTCCAACATAATCACCGTTGAATTTTGCGTGCGTTCGTTTTCCGTATTTATACCAGCCATCTTTATTTTGTAAGGTAAACTCATTCGTTGGAATATCGCGATAATGAATGGTATTTCCATTGATAACTGGAACTTTGGACGAACTGGTATCATATGTGTCAGCGTTGGTCCAATCATACAAACATTGCTTTACACCATTTACATAAAAGCCTTCTGGCGCTGTAACATTGACTTTCGACGATGCGTTCAAGTTTATGGAATTACTAGACACATCAGCCTCTTGAGGTGTAATGTTGATAGCATTTTTTGCATTCGTTACCGTTCTTCCATCAAATATCGCTTTATCAGCGACCTCTACGTTCACTCCATTTTGATCTACGCCCACAATGTTCTGGGTGAAATAGGTATGACCGGCTCCAGAGTCAGTTACGCTATTCGTGATAAGATTAAAGCCATTGGACGATACAGACATGTACGCATTCTTTCCAGCATCTGTGGTATCGGTGGATTCGATAGCAACAGATTTTGCGGCTACGTTTCCTGCAAACGTACCAGTGGCACCATCAATTTTGCCTTTAAAAACACTATCGCCCTCGATTGTCATTTTTTTAGCTGTAATACTCTTTGCAAATAAACTATCTACATCGATATTATCCGCAATGAATATATAAAGCTCCCAACTGCTACCATTCCATCGATATGTTGCATTTTGAATTTTTCCAGAGACATTTCCAGTACATTTCCAGAGCATTCCGATATATTTGTTTGTCGGTTCGGAGGCAGACACTGTGATCCCAGTAGGATCACCTTTTGCTCCGTCATTAACCCTTACTAGAGTGACAGTGTCCCTCGCTTTAATCATACAACCATCCCCCCTTATTCAAGCTGTGCTGTATACGATGCTCTACTCGCCACGTCACCGGCTGAAATTGTCAACGTCTGTCCGGTTGCTACTGCGGTAGTTCCTCCATCTTTGTACCATTTGATCGTACCGAGTGCAGTCAATGCACTTCCAGTAACTTCGGCAGCACCTTTATAGACATGAGCCGTCAGCGTTGTGGCAATGGCAGTGTTTTTAAAGATCAGACCGCCGCTCGATGTGATTACTAAGGTCAATGCGTCTGCACCTGCTGCGCCACTAGGAATTGCAAAATCTAAAATAAGATGTTGATCACTTCCGCTGTTAGTCACACTTGCCTTTTCTCCTGCCGGAAGTGTTTCCGTATCTCCGACTTTGATGCTGAATGATGAATCTTTCATTGTTCGTAATTCATATTCAAAATTTGATTTCTGAGCAAGATATAAATTTCCGATAACTGTGGAAACCTGTTTGATGTAGAAATAGTCGCCGGTGTGGCTGTCATCCACGATCCGGAAAGTGATGCTCCCATCTCCAACATATAAACCGGCATCAATCGTATAGGTAAAATCCTCAAACGTAATCGGGACAGAAGCTGAACCGATTTCAATATGTGGATTTTTTGACGTGTCAGCGATAACATTTAAAACTACACTGTTACTCCCGTCATTAACGTTGCTCAATAATTCACATTCACAGCCGTTTGTCGCATTTATGTATAGAATATTTTTCATGGGATCACCTCATTCCTATCCGGTATACCTCATGACAAGAACACTAAATTCAATCTTGTCTGCGGTAGTAAATGCATTAGCTTCTGCCGTGATAATGCACCATACTCCGTTCCCGTTGGCGGGGGCATTTAAAGCTATGCGTTCAAGTCTAACAGAACCGGTCAAGCCATCTCCCGGAAATTCCATTGGCATATATTTGTCAAAATGCCCTGTATAACGACATTGTGCGCTGAGAATATGAGTATCTTCGATAGTCCATCCAGATGGCAGTTCTAAAAAAATAACTGCCTGTAATGTATCGTCCGATCGTGCTTCGAAATTCATCAACCCGGAATAAAGCTGCTGAATAAGGGGGGATGGTTGTATGATTAAA
>OBKD01000130.1_pt1 | contig 18031 bp, 21 predicted proteins | sample 1481601 | NCBI WGS metagenome assembly OBKD01 (sample SAMN02044695, study PRJEB22538) | human gut metagenome
AAACCGGTTTTAAGATTTTAAAAGAACATGATTTATATTACGCAGGAAAGTGTGATTTATATTGAATAACGGAACTATTCAAGATATTGCGAAAAAAGCTGGAGTAGCGAAATCTACCGTATCAAGGGTCTTAAATGGTGGGATTAATGTAAGTGAAAAGACACGGGAAAAAGTTATGCGCATCATTGAAGAAACAAAATACCAACCTTCAGAACTAGCGCGTGGATTATCTACAAAAGCCTCAAACGTGATAGGGGTTATCACTCCTGATTCCGCCAGTTATTTTTGGGGACAGGTGTTGGAAGGTATTAGTGAAGTTGTTGAGAGCAATAATTTTACAGCTATGCTCTGTATTACAAACAATAGTTGGTCAAGAGAACATCTTGCTCTTCAAAAAATGCGTGGCCAACGTGTAAATGGCCTATTGATTACACCCTCTGTGGAGTATAATACTTCAGAGCATCGAAAAGAATTCCTTCAAGATCTCGAATCTTTGAACTGCCCAATAGTTTTTATTGACAGAGCAGTAAGAAACAGCCGATGGGATGGAGTTTATTTTGATAATTACAACGGCGCCTATCTTGCAACAGACGCGCTAATTCAAAAAGGATGCCATAAAATAGGGGCAATCATCGGAGATATTGCTTTGAATTTGGGAAAAGAAAGAAAAGATGGATTCCTTCAGGCTTTATCTGATGCAGGTTTGGAAACGGAAGAGAAATATATTTACTTTAACAATTATAAAATAAGCCTGATGGATTCTTATGGAGTCACAAAAAACTGGATCAAAAAAGCAGAGCTTCCAGAAGCGGTGTTATTGAGCAATGGAATGATAGCAAACGGTTTCATTAAAGCATTATTGGAAGAGGGATTAACTCCGGGACGCGATGTAATCTGCCTGGGTTTTGATTATGTAGAGGCCTTAGATGTTTTGAATCTAGATTATAGTTACCTTGATAGAGATGCTGTAAATATGGGAAGAATTGCGGCAAAAATGTTATTTGAACAAACAAATGGGGAGAGAAGAGAATATATAATTCCCGTTACTTTGAAGCTTAGCAAAAATTTCTACAATAATAATGGCAAGACGTTATAAAAGAGCCCCTAAAAGGCTTTTTTATATAATCAATATTAGAACCGGTTCCAATAACATCAGAGTGAGTTGGTATTATGAAAAAGTACTTATTGAGCATAGATAATGGCGGAACTTATATAAAAGCTGCTTTGTTTGACACTAAAGGAAATCAGCTAAATCTAGTTAAACACAGCAACGACGTTATTACACTGCATGAAAATTATTCAGAATATAATCAAGATGAATTATGGGAAACGAATTGTTATTGTATGCGCGAAGTAATAAAAGAATCCGGGATTAAGCCTGAACAAATTGCCTGTATAGGGTTCTGCGGTCAAGGTAGCGGCTTTTATGCTGTAGATGCGCAGGGAAGAAATATCCGGAATGCTATTACTTCTTCAGACAGGCGTGCGCAAGAACAAACGGATAAATGGCATCATGAAGGATTAAGTGATCAGGTTTATCCGTACATTTTCAGATATCCTCTGTCAGGACATATGTGCGCAATCCTTTCTTGGCTTAAAGAAAACGAAGTAGAGAATTATCAAAGAATTCGATGGCTTTTTTCCATGAAGGATTTTTTAATCTACCGGTTAACAGGAAATATTGTTGCAAGCTATGATTGCTTATCAACATGCGGTATATTGAATTTAAAAAACCTTTCGTTTGATAAAGAACTTTCTGATATGTTCGGACTTCCCGGAGTCGAAAAAAAATTTGGAAAGTTGCAATGGGGGAGCGAACTATGCGGAAAAGTTACTGAGCAAGCCGCAAATTTGTGCGGCTGTGCGCCAGAAACACCCGTTTCAGTAGGACTACATGATGTGAACGCAGCGGCCCTCGCTATGGGGGCTAAAGATATAGAATCCAGTTTCATTATTACCGGAACTCATGCAATCAATGGTTACATCTCACCAACTCCTGTATTGAATAAAACAATCAAAAACAATGAATTGTTTGCGGCTTATCCAGGAATGTTCCTAATTGAAGAGGGATATCCCGCATCCGCAGCAACATTGGAGTGGGTCATTGACGTTTTGTTTGGGGAGGAAAAGAAAAATAGCCGTATTTATAAAGAGATAGACAACATGGTTGAAAAAATCTCTCCTACTGATCAGACTCCTATTTTTCTTCCCTTCCTGCGCGGGTACCGGAACAACCCTTATGCCAGATGTTCTTGGGTAGGACTGAATTCGAGTCATAATAAAGCCCACATGCTCTGTGCGGTTTACGAAGGCGTGGCTTTTTCGCATATGATTCAGTTGGAGTATCTATTCCAAGAATGTAAGCGGCCTTCAAAAATCATGATAGCTGGAGGGGCAACAAACTCTAAAATTTGGATGCAAATATTTGCAGATGCGATTGGCCTCCCACTTGAAATTATTTCAAGTGGAGAAGTGGGAGCAAAAGGGACGGCTATCTTATCCACAGTTGCAAGCGGGATTTATCCGGATATCCAGACGGCTGTTGATAAAATGAAAGAACCGGGGGTTTTGATATACCCGCGTAAAAAATTCGCCAGCATTTATAAACAGAAATACGAAAAATTTAAGCTTATCGTTCAAAATTTGGACTTAATCTGGACGAAATAGAACTGAGAGGGGATATTTATGAAACTTCAGGCGGCGTTAGATTTTTTTAATCTTGAGGAAGCGTTGAATTTAATGAAAATCATTCACCCTTATGTGGACATTGCTGAGATCGGAACCCCTTTGATGCTAAGCGAAGGTTTTCGGGCGGTTTCCGAAATGAAAAGACTATATCCGAATATAGACGTACTAGCAGATATAAAACTAATGGACGGAGGCAGGCCAATTGCCGGAGCAGCATTTGATGCTGGAGCGGATATCGTAACTGTGCTTGGCGTAACAAACAATTTCACAATAAGCGGAGCTGTATCAGCTGCACAAGAAAGAAGTTGCAAAAGAGTTTGTGTGGATACTATCGGCGTAGTTGATTTGGCTAAGAGGACAAAGGAGCTGGAATCTCTGGGCGCCGATTTCATTGCGGTACATACCGCCCACGATCTTTTAGGCTGCGTCAGCACTCCGATTGAGGCTTTGAAAGTAATAAAAGAGAATCTATCCACACAAAACTGCAAATCCGTAATTTCCGGTGGGATCACACCAGAGGCTATGCCCGAAATCGTCACCGTAAGCCCAGATGTTGTAATTGTCGGGAGCGGCCTAACTAAAGCAAAAGACCCTTTAAAAGTAGCTTTAACACTAAAATCCTTTATGTCATGATATTTGGAATCTTAAGAACTAATTTAAATACGCAAATCAATAAAAAGCCGATTCTATAACTGAAGCTGGCTTTTAAATAAAATTTAATGGAGGTATTGTAATGAAGATCAAAACAAGAATAGGTGCAATGTTATTGGCAGGCTTATTAATCTTTTCTTTTGCTGGATGCTCATCGCAAGAGCCTGTCTCAGAATCATCTGTATCAAACACTGGTGAGAACTCTTCTTCCAGTGCTCAGGAAGAACCGTCTGGTGATATACCAACCATCCGTTTTGCTTCCCGTTATGCGGCAAGTGATCCAGCTGGAAAAATCATGTACGATTATATCGATGAATGGGCACAGGAAAACAAAGATAAAATCAATCTGGTTCATGAGACTGTAGTAGGCGATGAATTGAGAACAAAAATCGCAGCAGACATAGCGGCTGATAATCTGCCTGATATATTTGACTATTGGGGCGGGCCTGCATATACCCCCGCATTCGTAGATGCCGATCTCATTGTTTCAATGGATGAATACTTCGAAAAAAGCGAGGTAACCAAAGCGGAAGATTATGATCAATCCTTTTTCTCCCGCACTACGTACAAAGGCGTCAAATGTGTTCTGCCCGGTGAGGACTGGCTTAACGCTTGGATTGCGAACAAAGAAATATTCGATAAATTCGACCTTGAAATTCCTACAACCTATGACGAACTTCTGGAGGCCAGCGAGGTTCTTATTGCAAATAATATATATCCTTTGGCATTCGGCAGTAAGGGCGGAAATCCCTCCCATTTGGTGGCGGCAGAAATATATAACCAATTTGAAAACGGGACAACAGAACTTTCTGAATTAACTGAAACAGCAAATATTGATACAGATAATATGAGGAAAACTTTGGATTTGATCACTGAATGGAGAGAAAAAGGATTAGTGCCCAGGGATCTTACAGCAACCGGCGACTGGGGGCCGTACACCGCCGTTTACGACGAAGGACGTGCGGCAATTATGAATGTGTATACTTGGCAGCTTCCGAACCTCAGTCAGGAAACTGCGGATAAATCTGTCATTATCGATCCTATCCAAATGCCTGGATGTGTCATTGACGTAACGAACTTCTGTCAGAGCGGCGGTACTTACGGCACTATGGCCAGCAAAAAATCTTGGAATGATCCCTCTAAACAGGAGGCTATGATTTTATTCTTGGATTTCTTAAGTTCAGAAGATTATGCAACTGTAAGGTTTAATGCCTTAGGCAATATACCGCCGAGAATCTTTGATTTGGATACTTCCAGCACGACTACTCCTTTAATGAAAGAAATCATTGCCACGCAGTCGGAAAAAGCAAATCGCGGTTCCAATTTTCAACGTATGCCGGGAACTAGCGCTTTTGCAACCTTCCAGAGCGCACTTGATGAATTTGTTGTTGGAGGTATCACAAGTGAAGAATTGATTAGTAAGGTTGATAAAGCATTAAAAGAAGGGTAAGCCAGTACTGAGCACTGGGGAGTTAATTCCCCAGTGCTCAGGCAAATAATAAATCCTCACCTGAATTATATTCGGGTTGCATATGCCTAAAGGATGGTGCAATTTAGCATGAAAAAGCTAAATATAAGTTCAGAAAAACGCAATTCCCGCGTATTCTCATTTTTCTTTTTAGCTCCTGCGTTTTTGTTGTACACCTCACTTATTATCCTGCCTATTTTCGGCACTCTTTTTTATTCTCTTACTGAATGGAACATGATTTCAAAACCAATTTTTGTTTTGTTTGAGAACTTTAAATATCTTTGGACAGAAGATTCCAGTTTCGGCGTTGTACTAAAAAATACGTTTATCTGTATTTTGACCTGCTTAATAGTAGAGATTCCCCTCGCTACTACTTTTGCCTTTTTAGTATACCGCTTAACAAAAGGGTTTCGCTTCTTTCAATCTGTATATTTTGTTCCGGCGATTATATCCAGTGCCGTTGTAGGGCTGATGTATTCCTTGCTATTTAACACAGAATTGGGTCCAATTAATAATGCCTTAAAAGCTATAGGGCTTGAAAGTTTGCAGCAAAACTGGCTCTCTGATCCCAAAATCGTTTTATTCACGGTAATTGCGCCCACTTTGTGGCAGATGGTTGGATATTATTTGGTAATTATTCTTGCCGGCATGCAGTCTATCTCTGAAGACGTAATAGAAAGCGCGATCATAGATGGTGTAAATACTTTCCAGCTATTTATTAGAATTGTCATTCCTCTATGCAAAAACATTATACAGGTATGTATTATTCTGTGCATAACAGGTAGCCTGAAATATTTTGATATTCCGTACATGATGACATGGGGCGGACCTGGCGTAAGATCTTCATTTCTTTCTCTTTATATGTACAAATCAGCGTTCCAGGAGTCATATTTCGGGAGGGCCTGCGCAATAGCAGTTATTTTACTCGCTATCGCCCTGCTTGCCACGGTATTGGTAAATACTCTTTTTTCAATACGAGAGAAAAACAAATAGAGAGGATTCTTGCGATGAAAAGTTCTTCTTTCCGCTCAAAAAAAATAATAACCGGTATTAAATACACGATTCTGTGCTTTTACGCCGCAACTACTCTCTACCCTTTAATTTGGGTGTTCCTGACCTCCTTAAAAGCGGACAGTGAAGTATATGGAAATCCTTTTGGCCTGCCAAGAGCGTGGAAATTTAGCAACTTTAAAACAGTTTGGGAAACCATGAAGTTGTATATCTACATGACCAACAGTATTTTATACACCTGTTGTGCATTATTTATTATCTTGTTGATTACATCAATGGCTGCATATGTATTGGCAAGAACTATGAAAAGCCGGAAACTTTCGCTTTATTTTACTATAGGAATTATGGTTCCTTTCCAGTCTATTGTTATCCCTTATATCCAGTTGTATAGAAAAATCAATTTTTACAATACCCGTTACGGAGTTATTCTGTCTTTTGTAGCAATTAACCTTGCGTTCAGCATTTTCATTTTGACTGCATTTATGAAAACGCTTCCGATTGAAATTGAAGAAGCAGCCAGAATAGATGGCTGTGGAAGAGTGCGGACGTTTTTCAGTATTATTCTGCCGGTTTCAAAGGCTGGGCTTTCAACAGTGGGAATCTTTGCTGCCGTTAACTGCTGGAATGATTTTTTTGTCACCATGATGACAACGTCCACCGAAGCTATCCGAACTTTAAATCTTGCCTGCTATCAACTCCGTGCAAGCGGCGACAGGGCTTCTCAATATGGTGTTATGTGCGCGGGCGCAGTAATTTTGGTTCTTCCAATCTTATTTGTATATATAACATTTCAGAAGCAGATAGTAAAAGGCATGGTAGCGGGTGCAGTAAAAGGATAACGCACATAATTAATAAAACTCTTGGGAGGAAATACAAAATTATGCTTCCATTTGAAAAACTAAGTATCAGTCAAGTTGCCCCTGCAAATTTTGCCTATGGCAAATATTCTTTGGACTACACGTTAAATTCCTTCGAAAGGTTAGGAGCGCGTGCGATAGAATTCTATACAGCATATCCACATTTCAATCTGGAAGACAGTTCCCTTGCTGATATAAAAATCGTAAAGAAAAAGCTGGATTCCCACGGATTAAAAGTCATTAATGTCTGCCCGGAAAACTGTACTTATCCCATGAATTTGGCTTCAAAAAATATGGCGACCAGAAAAAGAACCTTTGATATATATGTAAAAGCAATCCAAACGGCAAGTGAATGGGAATGCCCCCATTGCTTGTTTTTTCCAGGATGGGCCACTTTTGATGGTTCCCAGGAAGAAGCATGGAAATATGGAACAGATGCTATGAGCAGACTAGCAGATATTGCAGAGGTGAATGGTATAACTATTATGATGGAATCTGCGTCTTCTGCCTCAACCGTCCTCACAAGCATCCAAAAAATGAAAAAAATGATAGATGAGGTAAATTCACCAGCTCTAACGGGCATGTTGGATTTGGTATGTCTGTCTATTACAGGAGATAATATAAGAGATTCTATAAATATCTTAGGAATAGATAATATAAAACATGTACATTTCAGCGACGGCGCTTTGTTGCCTGACGGTTCCTGGGAAAGACTTGTTCCCGGAACAGGAATTCTTCCCTTGGAGGATATTTTAGGTGTCCTATCCGATTATGAATATTCTTACTATTTCGGATGCGAGTTGTTTACCAGATATAAAAAGGATCCTGAATCAGCTATGAAAGTTACATTAAATTGGTGTAAAGAGCGTTTTGTGAATAAAACGGAAAATTGAAAATAAACATCCACGCATAGTGAACAGGTCCATATTGTACGGACGGCATAAAAAAGAGTCCCTGGTAGAAAAAAGCAAGGATTAGGCGGAGAGGCACCGCTAGTGCGAAGCCTCTCCAGTTTTTGCTGCCTATAGGCTTAAGAACCCCTGGTTCTACCAGGGGTGAACAAAAAACTATAGCAAATAAAAGTCTTCCGTGCTGCAATCGAGATGGTTTGGCAACCGCATCACGAAAGAATAAGGGAATATTAAGCAAGTGAAAATGAAGTAAAACACACGGCGCACTCCCCAGTTACCGGTGCAAATACCGTGTGGTATTTGCACCGAAATATCGTAGGAAAGTGATATATAAGGAAGTGTGCAGGGAAATTGTCGAAATCATAAAAAAGCTGTGCAAAGAAATGAAAGTAGAAATCATCGAGGGAGAGGCATGCCCGGATCACATTCATGTTTAAATAAGTATTCCACTTTACATGAGTATAGCATAGTTCGTAGGGACGCTCAAGAGCAAAAGCGCGCTTGATCTTCGATAGGGTTGTAAAGTTGTAAATTTGAAGTATAAGTATGGAAACAGGAATTTCTGGTGCCGTGGATATTTCGCAGATACGGTAGGGAAGAATGCAAAAATGATTCAGGAATATATCCGAAACCAGTTGGGAGAAGATCTCACAAGCGACCAAATCAGTCTCAGGAGTACATGGGTTCGTTTATGGGTAGCAAGAGGAAGTAGGCAAAAGAAAACAGACGCTTACAGCGGTTGCCTGTAGTAATGATACGATGTCAAATTCTCAGTACCCTTTCAGGGGTCTGAGCAAACCACTAGTTTACTAGTGGTTTTGATTGTGTTAGCTATCTCTAACCTAAATAATTATCGTGGATTTTGGGCTAATTTAAGCTTCCTGCCGCGTTCTTTCATTTCTTTCCGCTGTTCCTCTGTCAAAATCCGTCCGGGATTCACCTTCACCCATTTCTTGGGGATCCGAAAAGTAAGCCCGCCTTTCCCGTCCTCAGCTGTCTGTTTTGTGTCCTGCGGGCGTTCAGTACAGAGAGCGGTTAACTTCCGCTTTAACTTGCCGTTGTAGGTGTATACCGTGGCGCTTGGTTCCGCTTCGTTGAATGTGATAACCGTTTCCTGTTCATACCTTGATAAGCTCATTTCCATCATCCTTTCTTTTTAGGGGCTTGCAAATACCGCAATGTTTTTTTGGCGTGATATACGGATGCCAGCCCCCCAGCAGAACAGGTTTCTCTCTGTTCACTCTCTGTTCACTCTCTGTTCGTTCGGCATTTCGGGCATCCAGCCCTTTTTTATGTTCTCATTTTCTCGGCATTTTCTCTGCGTTGGTTTTGGGGATCCTTTCATAATTCATAGGATTTTCGGCCGCTTCACCGGATAAAACGTCCGTCTTTTTTCTTCGGCTTCGCTTAACTTTTACACAAGTTTTCACAAGTTATTTTTCCACCGTTTTTTGTCATAATTTTGTCGTGTTTTTGTCGCGCCTTTTTTTATGTGTCCAAAAAGTGGCGGTAACGGGCGGTTTTGGGAATCTTTTATTCATGGATGGGCTTGGTAGTGTAGCCCGGTTTCAACTTTCTTCAACGGCGCAGCAGGGGGGCTTTTTTCATTGGAACTTTCTGGATATTTCTGGACATCCGGCCTTTTTATGTGCGCGGTTTTGCTTCATTCTGCCTCATCTGGTTCTCACAGATACCGTTCCGCGATCCTCTCTTCCACGCTCCCCCGCTCTTTCCATGCTTCAAAGCCTGTTCCGTGATATGCTTTTGCCTCTGCATGTTCGTTTAAAAAGCTATGCAGTCTCTTTGAGCAGTCAGGATGCCTTAAAGCCCTTAACCCTTTGGCTTGCAGGCTCTTTACTTCCGCGGGGCTTATCCCTTCCCGCTCCCCTATGCCCTTAGTATCCATACCGCTAAAGTATTTCCACAGGATACAGCGCCTTTGCCCGTCCTCTAAGCCGTCTAAGCAGTCAAACAGGACGTTGTGCAGCTCCCGCCCGTATTCCCTGTCTAAGGCGCTTTCAAACGCTTCCCATGCGCTCCCGTCCTCTATGCTGTCCGCAAGGGTTAAATCCTCTGCATCCGGCACGGGTTCTTCCAGGCTCCTTGATTCATTCAGCGGTTCCGGGCTTCCCCGTCTGCCTAACGCGGCGTTGATATGGTTTTGCAGGGGATACTTAATGAACGCGGCAAGATTGTACCCTTTTCCCGGATCATAGGCTTTCACAGCGTCATAGAGGGCTAGGAACCCGCATTGCAGTAAATCTTCCAGTTCCACCCCCGCCCTGCTGCATTGTACCGCCCGCTTATTGTACGCTATGCATACCAGCTGATAGATAAGGCGCTTCATCTGTTCCCACAGCTCCGCCCACAAATCCTGCCCGCCCTGGATTGCTACAGCTAATTCCTCGTTGCTCATTTGACAGCCGCCCCCCGGTTTGATACAATTAGTTTATATAACCTAGCCGTATCCCCTGGGAGCGGCTTTTTCTTTTTCATGCCTTCTGAGCGTATATGTATTTATTTTTATTATTAATTTATATTATTCTGTTTGATCTTTTCGTCATGAGGTCTTGATCTTTTCATCATACCTATTGATCTTCAGGAGCGGCAGTCCACCCGCTGACTCTTACCAGCTCGTCCAGCGAATCCGTCAGCGACAGCACCGCGCACCGCCCTGTATAACCGTTATACCAGGCGCAATTATTACCGTCACATAGCACATTAATATTGCCCGCAATCGACAAAAGCGGGCATAGCTTCTTTTCCTGCATCTTATTCATACCTCCCCTTAGTTCAATAGATTTCTTCATAGTATCTCATTTCCCTAACCCTGCCGCTGAAAAAATGATTGATATTATAATCGCAGCCGCCTTGATAGCGGGTCTGGAAATGCTTTTCAATCAGGGCTTCATAATCTTCCGGGTAAATATCAAACGTCCCTCTCCTGTCCTCCGCATCAATCCAGGGCATTTCCTCTATGATCCGCTCTATCTGCCTCACCCTGATAGGCGGATGAGGTATCCCAAAATAAAGCTCATAGGTTTTGAAATACAGCCAGAATACACGCAAAACTTCTTCCAGGCTATAGGAGGATTCCGTATTGCTGTATGCTTCCCTTACAAACCGGGTGAATTTCTCAAAATCAAACATCATCATATATTTTTACGCGCGGGTTTTTGCGTCAGCAAAAAATCCCTTGTACTCCCTTTTACTTTGGATTCGGATTCCCTTGTACTTTCTTACTTTATCTCTAGTTCTATCTCTTACTCTATATCTATCTCTATCTTTGGTGTACATTTGTCATGACATTTGTACAAACTTTCATCAGGCAAAGAGGGCTCCGCTCTTTTTTCTGATTTTATCTGCTCCCTGTATTTTCTGATCCTGTCCGCTTCTGTGCTGGAACTCCCTATGTAATTCTGGATATCCAGCATATAGATGGCCCCGCTGTCCAGGACTTCTATCAATCCCATATCAAGGAATATTTTCAGGGCTTTTTCCACTGTCCCCACCTGATGCCGCGTGATGCTTGCGATCATTTGCGGGCTATATGGGATAGTCCCATTGAGCATTAAGCGCCCATTCTCTTTCAGGCTCCGAAGGTACAGCTTCAACAGGATATTGCTATAGAGATATCCGTCCTGCATGCTTTCCAGGATCGTAATCTCGTTGGTATCAAAAAAATTGTCCTTTAACCTCATGTAATAATATTTTTGATTGTCTGCCATTTTGTTTCACTCCTAAAATATTCCATAGTTATCCATTGGAATCAAATCTTTCATAATTTTCTCCCTTTAATTACCTCAGATAACATGTCGATTCCCTTCATATTCCTGCGGCCTGCTATTTCCATCCGCCACAAATTTACGGACATTTGGGAAATACAGCAAAGCTTTTTTCCCTGTCTGGATTGCTGGTAATGTCCCATCTTTGACAAAGCGTCGGATCGTTTTCTGCGAGAGCGGTATTCCTTCTAACCTGCATCGCTCCGCTGTTTTTGCAATAGATAATACATCTGGATATTCCATTAACCCACCCCCTTTGATAATTCTTCAATTGCCATTAAAATTTCAGCCTCAACCTCTGGCGAAAGTTCTTTCCTCATCCAGCGGCATAATGTAGTTTCTCCGATTTTGAGCGCTTCTGCTATTTGCCATTGCCTAAGTCCTGCACTTTGAATCCGTTTTTTTAGCCCCTCATTCAAAATAAATTCCTCCGCTCTATTGATTGATTCAATTGTTTCTGTTATTATTATTATAGCATACAAATGAATTATAAGCAAACTTTGAAGCAATTAATATTCATTTGCATCTAATTGAATCACTTAGGAGATTATCATGAAAACGAGTGAATTTAAAGAATCCCGTCTTCCTGTTTTTACAGAAAGGTTTCAAAGTCTAAGAAATGAAGGTGAAACACAGGTTGCTTTTGCTGCCCGCCTTGATATTGCACGGCCAACCGTAGCACAATATGAAAACGGAAGCCGAATCCCCGATGCGGAAATGTTAAAAAAAATTGCAGAAAAGTGTGGAGTATCTGCTAATTGGCTTTTAGGATTAAGTGATTTCCTTACTGAAAACGAGCGCAAGAAAGCCAATGATCTATATGACCGACTTATGGAGTTAATGCCCTTTGAATTTGATGAGAACGATATTGAGCGGGTTTATCGTTGTTTGTCAACGATTATATGTGGGTTTAAGGATGCAATGTGCGATTATTATTCATATACATGGTATGAAAATGCCGCACAGCAGGTGGCGCTTGCATTATCAACTGTCTCAGGGTGTATGAGCGTTGCTCTTCAGTTAAAAGATTCAGAAATTTCAATTCGGAGGGACATGCTTACCAAGCTTGACGAAATTATTAAAGAGGCATCAATGGTAGCCTACGCAGAGATGGGATACTGTTTTACGGCGTACAGGGATGCTATTGTAGAGTGTTTAGGATGTGGTGATTATAGAGCTGTTAGTTTTGATTTTGCTTATAAATTAGACGGACTAAAAGAAATGCTAGAAGAAGGAGGCTTAAACTTTGCCGAACATCACGAAGCGGACGAATAAAGACGGCTCTGTTTCCTATCTTATTCGCGTCTATGTCGATGAAACCAGTACTGGACGCCAAATAACCAAAAGTATGACTTGGAGACCTGCTCCTGGTATGAGGCCGAGCGCCATCGAAAAGGAAGTCCAGAAGCAGGCCACCTTATTTGAGGATAAGGTAAAATCAGGGCTGATTGCTTCTAATGGCAACACAAAGTTTTGCGAATACGCGGAAAAATGGTTAGAATGTGCTGAGATTTCCGACAAAACCCGATTGCAATATGAATACATATTAAAACGGGTCAACGCTGCTATTGGTCATTTGCCGTTACATAAAATACGCCCGGAGCATCTACGAAGATTCTACGCAAACCTCCGAGACCCACATGTTATAGAGCATAGCAAATCAGCCGTTTCTTCCATACTGGACGAAAAACGCAAAGAACTGAGTTTGTCATACGAAAAAATATCCGCTTTATCTGGCGTTTCTGCCGACACAGTAAGTACCGCCTGCAAAGGGAAAGCTATCCGCCTCTCCAGCGCACAAAAGATTTCTAAAGCTTTAGGCATGGAGGCCGAAGATCTTTTTACAATAAGCCAGAAATATGAGAAGCTTTCAGAGCGGACAATCCGATTGCACCATGTCGTGATCGGCATCGTCCTTGGAATGGCTGAAAAAGACGGCCTAGTTGTTCGTAATGTAGCGAAACTTGTTAGTTCCCCTAAAGCCGTCGCACATGAGGTCAGATACTTAAACGATGAGCAAGCAAGATCATTCCTTTCCTGCTTGCAAAATGAACCTGATATCCGTATCAAATCAGCGTTTACTATCCTTCTGTTTACCGGATGCCGACGTGGTGAATTATGCGGCCTTAGTTGGCAGGATATTGATGAAGATAACCGAATGATCCATATCCGGCGGCAATCGCAGTATATTGAAGGGAAAGGGGTTACTTCAACTTCCACGAAAACCGCTCTCTCAGTTCGAAATATTCCAGTTTCTCCTATTGTGTTTCATCTTCTCCGTGAATATCGTTCCTGGTGGACAAGTCAACGGGTGCTTTACGGCATGGATTGGAAAGGAAAAGAACAGCGTTTGTTTATTCAAGAAGACGGAAATCCTATTTTCCCCTCCACAATAGATTATTGGCTTCGAAGATTTTGTGAAAAGAACAAATTGCCGTCAATTCATGTTCATGGCCTTCGGCATACCTTTATTAGTTTGCAGGTTGCAGCAGGAACCGATGTTAGAACCCTGCAAAGCATGAGTGGCCACGCCCAGGCAAGCACTTTACTAAATGTCTATTCTCACTCCTTTGAAAGTGCGCAAGAAAAAGCTGCCGCTGCATTAGAATCTATGCTATTACCATCTAAGGCAAAACATGGATAACAATCAAGAGTCCATCGTGGTTTTTGGGATACAAAAAAGCGGTCACCGCCCCAAATCAGGGTAGTGACCGCCAAATTTTTTGACACTAGTTGAACAAAAGTTGAACATGATACATTTCACTTTAACTAACTAAAGAAATGAAAAAGCCCCGGATACCGCATAGTACCGGGGCTTTTTCCTGGTGAACCATCGGGGATTCGAACCCCGGACACCCTGATTAAAAGTTCTGTTTTTTATTTTCTCTAATTTCTCATAACTTTCCAAAAATCGCATTATATAGCCATTTTTTAAACATTGACCTTTCCTGTCTTTCCCTATCTTTTCTTGAACATTTCCAACTTTCTTGAACAAAAGTTGATCACGAGTTGATCAAAAAAAGAGCGGTTTCCCGCTCTCATTTGGTATTGTGGTAAACATAGTTTTATTCTATGATGCAATCACGGAATGGACAGGTGAAGCAATCGTTATGATACCGGCAAGCCGTGAATTTTGGTGTTTCCTTATGTGCCTTTGCCGCCTTAATTGCGGTAGATACCGTTGACTTCCCTTTTCCGCAAATTTTTGCTATCTCCGTTATTGTATGACCGCTGGCATAAAGCTCAAAATATCTTAACTGAGTATCCGTCATGCTTTAGCGCCCCTTTTTTGGGAGAGGGCTTTCCAGCGCTCATCCGTCATAACCGGGATATTGGAAACGGGAACCTGCTTTGTGTACAGCACACTCTTAATTTTCGACTGCCTACACGCTACCCTTTTATGTATGGTTATGTGATAATCCTCCTAATAATTGTGTTGCAAAATGGGAGCGGCTACCATATAATAGAGATAACCGCTCTAGCGGTCTTGGCTATTGCCTGTTGCTTTTGAGGGTATCGGGCAATGGCTTTTTCTTATGCGTTGATAGTAAAACGCCGGGTAATTGCTGGACGGGTAAACTGCTTGTAGAGGTCTGTATAAGCCGCCTTAAATGCTGCTGTATCAAAGCGGCTGCTGGTAACTTCTCTGTACCTGATAATGAAGTCATCCACCTGTTCTATCTCATTGTCTCCCATATGCCGCTTTATCCGTTCCGCTATAGCTTCTTTCTGCTTTTCCAGGGCGGCTATCTGGTTCCCTATGTCCTGGTATTGGTTGATGCATTTTCTTAGCTCTGAGCGTTTCATAGGCTCACTTCCTTTCCTGTTTGGGGCTTTGCTTCCAGTGGAGCCCCTAACCCTGGCGGCGTTTTTCGATAGCCCGCAACGGACGCTTTCGGCGGTTCTGCCGGGAAGTTGTTTCTGGTATCTTCCAAACCGTTCCATTAGTGGGATTCCCCGCAAGGCAAGAACCAGCCGGAGGCGTGAGTCCGTTTCGCGCTTCTGCCTATTCCGGGAATGCGTTTCCCTGGCCTTTCCCTTACCTTGTGATTATATTATAATATATCTACACAGATATATCAATTGACAAATGCACCAAATATATATATGTAGATATATGCAGAATATCTATATACACAGATATATTCTGTGTGGTATAATAGAGTTGGGAAAGAAGGTGAAACATGGCACCAGCGAGTAAAGCGCAGCAAAAAGCTGTCAACAAGTACATGCGCGAAAATTATGACCGCATAAATTTAACAGTCCCTAAAGGCCGCAAGGATGAAATCAAGACTCATGCACAGAGACAGGAAGAAAGCGTGAACGGTTTTATTAACCGCGCTATTGATGAAACGATAGAGCGGGATAATTCATTCCCCGCTCAGAAAATCGCCCAAGAGACCGCAGGAGCGACGAAAGAAACCGGGATAGGCTTTACCTTCTGAGGTCTTAAACGCGGCCCAAGAAAACGCAGAGCGCACAGGAGAAACCGTTAAAGAATTTGTTGCCCTCTCAGTGGTGGATCAAATCAAACGCGACAAACTCTCTTTTTGCATGGGGATTAATCCTCTTGCGGCAAAGAAGAAAGAGGGCGGGGAATAGTGCCGCCTAACTCTTTTTAAACTGAGGTTTTATGAGGTTCTAAAAATAGGATTGTACCACGACCGGGAAGATGGTATAATACCCACATAGGAGTTGATAAAGATGTTAGATGAAAAGGATTTACAGGCCATTGCTCAGTTAATGGACGTAAAACTAAGAGAACAGAAAGAGGAAATTTTAACGGAATTCAATGCGGTTATAGAGGATAAGGTATCACATGAAATCAAGGTCATTGCAGAGGGACACAAGACAATTTTAGACCGGCTCCCCATTGCAGACGAACAGGAGCAGCTGAAAAGCCGCGTTAAGGTCTTAGAGCGTGTCGTGATTGATTTGAGAAGCGAGCTGGACGAACTAAAGAAAGCCCAATAATAAAGCAAAGCCTGACCCGCCCCAGACAAAATAGACAGTAAAAAGAAAAGCCAATCGCAGAATATCTCTGGATTACGTCGTCTGACTCCGTTTTTGAAACGAAGTCAGACGGTATTTTAATTGAAACCGCTCAAAGTTGTAAAAATGGATATAGTCATCAATAAGCTGCTGTGCTTGCTCAAAGAATTGAATTTTCTGTCTTGAAATGCACTCCGTTTTAAGCATAGAGAAGAATTTTTCAGCCAAAGCATTGTCGTATGGATTCCCACGCCTTGACATGGAGGGTGTAATGCCATATTCTTGAGTTAGGGTAAAGTATGCTTGTGAGGTGTATTGAAACCCTTGGCCGCTGTGGAACTGTAATTCCCCAGCGACCGCTTCTTTTTGCATTGCCGCACGAACGGTTTCCAGCACAAGGTTAGTGGTCTGCCGTTTACTGGTTTTGTAAGCAACAATGCTGTTGTCAAACAGATCACGGATGACTGAAAGATATAGAAAGCCTTGTGCTGTGAGAATATAGGAAATATCGGTAACCCATTTCTGGTTAGGGTGTTCTGCTGTAAAGTTGCGGTTTAGTATATTGGCATAACGATGCACAACTTGTCCGCAGCCTTGCCATCGCTTGCGCTGGATCTCACTCAGCAAGCCATACTTGCACATGACACGCAGCACGGTCTTAGGATTCTTGTGGATACCCTTGTTCTTTTCTAACCACAACTGTATATAGCGGTAACCGTGTATCCTTCCGCGCATGCTCTGGCATTCTGCAATCAGCTCGGCAAGAAAGGCGTCTTTGGCAGGGGCGGTTTTGTGTTGCTGATGGCGGGAGTATCCGCTGCGGGATACTCCATAGAATTTACACATGGCTCCAATGGAGTACCTGTCTGCACACTGTTCTATCAGGCGATATTTTAAGCTCGGTTTCACTTCCTTCCAACGGCTGATAGAAAATTTCGTAGCAACTCATTCTCCATTTTTAAACGCTTAATCACTTGCTCTTGAGTCTCCGGTTTTGTTGCTGGACGACCTTTGGGAAGCGGTGCTGCATGGCGCAGCTCCACCTCTGGCCGTAAACCGCACCAACTTTGGATGGAGTACTTACTCACCCCATATTTCTTGCTTAGACTTTTTAAGCTCGCGCCTTGCTTGCGGTCTTCTCGAACCGCGTCCTTGATTTTTTGTGGATAATGCTTTACTCCTTTGATACCTGCCATGTCAAAAGCCTCCAATCGTAGTTCCATTCTACGATTGGAGGCTTTTTTATTCAATGTCCTTTTCCTTTGGTGCTAAGCATATTCGTTGAGGAGGACAGGCTGTGATTTTATCCATAAAGCATTCGTGACAAATAGCGCGGGGCATTCTCAACGGCCCCTTTATTACATAAAAAATAGAGAAAAAGGTGGGGTTTTCCTTTCTCTCTTAATATAAAGCTTTGCAATTTTAAATAAATATTGAGAAAAGTCTTGACAAAAAAAGTGAAGAATGATAACATGCAATTGGAACCGGTTTTAATTATTTTTATAATTATTTACTATTTTGGTTTTAGTAACTTTTTTATAAAAGAAAATAAATCTAAAAATTAGTATAATATTATCATATATTTTATATAAATATATGATAATATACAAATGAAACCGGTTTTAAGATTTTAAAAGAACATGATTTATATTACGCAGGAAAGTGTGA
>OBKD01000134.1_pt1 | contig 17307 bp, 26 predicted proteins | sample 1481601 | NCBI WGS metagenome assembly OBKD01 (sample SAMN02044695, study PRJEB22538) | human gut metagenome
CTACGGCTTGGGTAACATCCTCTACCGCAGTTTTGACCGCCGCCGCGTCCACCCGGCCCTCGGTGATGATGTATACGACGATGGAGGCCACCGACACCACCGCGCCCGACACGCTAGTAATCACGCCTTCGTCCAGCCCAAACACCATGGCAAGGCCGGTGACCACACCGGCCACCGCCGCCCACAGTTTGCGGCTGGACAGTTTTTGTTTTAACGTTTCCATGCGAATTCTCCTTTACTCCTCGCCCTCATGGGCGGCTTGATTCAGATGCTTGTCCAAAATTCCACGACTTCTCCTAAGCGGGGATATAAAAGTAATTGCTTTGAGAGGACGCCTGGTATTTTATTCATATACGACCACGCAATCGTAATCCTCTCCTATATCCACTTCGTCAAAGGAGTAAGAACAAGAAACGGTGAACGTATTTCCCGAATTCGATACTTTTGTCAGAGAGGTCGTAACTATACGGGAACTGCTTGAGGGCCGCATTAAATAAGAATAGACCGATGCAATGCCATCATCCCACAACAGTTCGTTCGAAAAAATCAGTGCAGGCAATATATATTTTGTTCCGCTTAAAGTTATAGAGTTAAGCAAAAGGTGAGCAAACAAAATTTTGTTTGCCGATGTTAATTCATTAAACACAACTGATAATTGCTTAGAAGAAGGCGACAGCGTTACATAGTTTTGGCTATGCGCGTACACTTTCATTTTCACGCCACTCAGCGTCCCCGCCACACCAAAAATACTGACCCCGCTCTTGATGTTTTCGGCCAACAAATTGGCATCGCCCTTGATGGTCTGTGTACCCGTTAAATATCGGCCGCTGGCAATCGTCTGATTGACCGTGCTGGGGGTGATCGTTGCCGCCGCCTTGGTTGTGAGTTGCTTGGTAGCCGACTTGGTTCCCGCGGCCACATATCCCGCAGTTTGGGTAGCCGAGGCCGTAATGAGTCCCGCGGAACTCACTGTGATAGACGGAGTGGCTTGTGTTGCCGTCGCAACGGACTTGCTAGCCGCAGATGCGTAGTACCCAGCAGGCGCGGTTACCGTTGCGCCGCTGGCGGTTAGGTCAGAGGAAGTTTTTACTGCCAATTGTTGAGTAGCGCTCTTCGTGCCTCCTGCTACATGCCCAGCCTCCTGCACGGCAGAAGCGGTAATTAGACCGGCAGCAGAAACAGCAATAGAAGGCGTTGCTTGCTCTACCTCCGGCATGGTTCCGGTCAGTATATTCCCGCCCGCGTCGATCAGCTGCTTCGGAGCAAGCAGCTCAGCCGCAGTACCAGGGTCGGTCAGCTCAGGCAGCTTCGCACTTCCGCCAACAATTACAGGATTAAAAATCACACTCGTACCCCACCTTTCCGGTTAGAATTTTGCGATTGCGCATGTTGCTTCTTTCCGGGCGGCAAAAAGCCGCCATGTCTCTTGACAAAGCGGCTTGGATTGGTATAATAAAAGTGCAAGGGCGCTGCGACAAGCGGTTAGCCCAGTAAAATCAGGTTAATAACGCAAAGCATTAGAAACCGTCACTTTGCCGAGTGGCGGTTTCTGCCTTTTATCCGTATCGTTACCGTATATCCGAAGATATGTAACGTGATGATAATTGGCATCACATCGCCCCCTTTCGGGAGTTGTGACCAACCGCCTGTCCTCTTGTGCAGCGCCCCGCCCCGTTCGGGGCTGGCTTTATCCTACCATAAGCGCCGCTCTTTGTCAAAATATGTCGTATGTTCTACGCGTCCCGATCCTCGTTGACCGGGGCGCTTTTGGTTGTGCCAAACAGTTTCCCATCGTTGTGCTCAAAGATATTTTCCACCACTTTGAGCACGTTGACGCCAAGGATCGTCGTGATCGCCTGTCTGGACAGCTCCACCACCGGGTAAGGCTCTCCCAGCCGGACCGTCGCATAAAGGGCAATCAGATAGGAGAGGGAAACCCAGCCCAGCGCGGCCAGCTGCGTGGTCACGAACAAGAGCTTAGTGATTGATTTTATTCCACTATCCCCTTTCAAAGCCGCAATCAGCTGATTGGGCCTATCGTAATATCATCGGCAACACCAGTAACGACAACATCGGATTGCGGCATCACAAACACAATGGTATAGAGGCTGGACATTCCGTCCGCTGTAACCGTCGTATTGGACGGGATGAGGTCGCCGCTGGTGGTCTTGATCGTAACCGTGTGTTTAAACGCCGAAAGAGCCTTTGTCGATATGATTTCCCCTGGGACTCCGGTTTCTTGTGGGAAATAAACGCCCTCATCCAAACCCATATCAAACTCATAACTAATCGCATAGGCTTGGCTCCCACCGGTCTTGACGTACGCTGGGTTAACGATCATCCCGCCGCACCGCCTTTCGGCGGAGTGACGAAGCGGAAGCTAGGCCACCCCCCCCAGTTTACATAACTAAATTTGTGCATGTTAACGTCCTTTCCCTCATGTCTCTTCGGTGATGGTTATGGTTGCCTTAGCGGGGGTTGCAGCAAAACGAACCGTTGCATTTTTAGTGACTGTATAGGGATATTCGACATTTGTATTACTGTCTCCTGTTGCAACAGTTACTCCGTTTACGATCACTTGCAGCGTAAGTGCCACCGCGCCGTTTATATAGCAATACATGATCGAGTTGACCGCGACTTCAATCACTTCTCCGCCGACATGCCTCACGCCGTCTAATTCTACATGCTGCAACCCGGTGGTTCCTCCCCCCGTCAGCGTCAGCGTGACCGTCTTTTCTTTTTTCCTCCTGAGCATCGGGTCATTGTAGATCATGCCGTCACCTCTGTGAGGACCACATACACCGTCAGATTCGCCGTGGGTGCTGTTTCCGCTGTAAAGGTCAGGCTGTTTGCCGCCTGTCCGGTACAGAGGATCCCCGCCTCGATGTACGCCGCCTGACTGGCCGCGCTGGGCATGGGCTGGATCAGCTGGGCCGTCTCGTCGGCTAGCACCCCGCTGACTGTGACTGTCTGGGCGTTGTCGCTCCACCCGGCGGCGGTCAGCGTAACCGGGACGGATTTGGGCTTGTCCGCTTTGGTGGAAACTGCCGTCAGCGCCGCGTTGAACTCTTGTTCTGTCCCTTGATAACCCGCTTCTACCGCCGACTCATAAGCGCTCTTGCCGTCCGCGCCCGTGGCCCCTGTCGGCCCCGGCAGGCCTTGCGCGCCTTGCGCCCCGGTTGGGCCAATGGGGCCTTGCGCGCCCTGCGGGCCGGTTGGGCCCGGAACTCCAACGCGGGCTACGATTACTCGTTTTCCTTGTGCATCCGTAATCGTCAATGCCAAATCAAATCACCTCCGCTTTACATTTCAGTCGTATGGAGCCGATAGATCAAGTAGCAGCCGCCGGGCGCACCAAGCGTTCCGTATTCAGGGGCGCCGCTGATCTCCGACTCCAGCGGGACACAGCTCGCCCCGCCTCCGCCGATGCCATACCCGCTTTCAATGCTGTAAATCGTTCCGTTGTTATTGTATGCGATCCGCTCAGGGACCAGCGGATACAGCGGCGAGTCCTGTCCGTTCGGCTGTCCATACCAGGATGTAGATCCGTTTCCATCCTCGCCGCCCTCCGCGGTCAGCGTCTTGGCGTAGCTGCCGCAGGTCAGCGTCACGCTGACCGCGCCGGAAGGGACGGTCTGTAATCCAACAGCCCCTTCCGACTGGATCGTTTTGGCGCTCCACGAAACAGTAAGCTCCGTTTCTCCTACCTGGTCTTTCAATGTGCTCGTGGCCTCTGTCAACGGACTCCCCACGATTTGACCTGCGGTTCCGCCGGTACATTCATCTGGGAGGAGCGGCCCCTGTGACCAGAGCCCTTCCCCGCCTGTGCCGCACACGATCAACGACTCCGGCGTTAGCACGGACTTCCCGTTGGTGTCAAGTTGCAGCCTAACAGACGCGGTCGCCAGATAGGGCAGATAATCAACGCCTTGACTCCCTGTCAGATAGGCGGAGCGGTTTTTCCCGATCCGCTGTCCGACATAAACCACATAGTACAAAACATTGGTCGATCCCCAGTTAGGCAAAGCGGAGCTCAGGTCGATCCCCCAAGCCTGCCCGAACTCATACGCCTGTTTCAACACGCGTCCAGGGACAATGCGCGCCCCGCAGGTCAGCCGGGGGTCCAAAGGCTGGCCGTCGGCGCTCTTCATATAGAGCCGGGGCAAATTTCCACCTCTTGGATAGATCAGGGTGCCTTGGATCTTTCTCCCCTGGGCGTAGGCGGTTTTCCCACTTACAATGTCCCCCGTCTCGGCCGTCGCGTCGCTGGTGTCGGTGCCGCCTTCGATCATCTCGATATTTGCCGCCATTGTATCAAAGCTATCGTTTGATTCCGTATTCACACCTTTGCCAGTAATGGCGGCGGCTATCTTTGCCTTACCATTACTGGCAGATGTAAAAAGCATGTCTACCGCAGCCTGCACGCTCTTTGCCTCCATGCCTGTCACAGCGTTATCATAAAAAATCCGATCCGCGGTCAGATCGTCCTCTTCTTCAGTGTATTCAAAGATATAGGGCCCTTCTCCCAATATATCCGGGACGGTTGATATTGCGCCCCCTGGAATAATCACGGAGTCATCCCACGTCTTTTCTTTCGCAAGAACAGCCCCCACGACAGCATCTACCTGGGAGCCTTTATATGCGCTGTTGTATGCCATGTCATCACCTCATGCACAAAAATTCCAACCCGTCGGCATCCAGCATCGGTTCGGTGCCCCCCGACGGGATAAAGCCCCAGTTGTCGTTCCAGCTGCCGTCCTCTCCCTGCGCGAACAGGGAGAGGCGGTAATCTCCATCTCCGCTGACCAGGAAATCGTCATATACCTCGAATTGCCGCTGGGTGTTGGCCGGGGTCTGGGAGAAGGACGCGATCAGCGTCCCTCTTCCCAGACCGTATTCCTCGCCCACCTTCGTTGCGCGGCATTCGAAGGACTGATACGGAGCGTCGGCGGAAAATGCGACAAGGATAACGTCAAAGCCGTTTGCCGCCGAAATCTTATTCCCGGATACCGAGAACGTAAGGTTGGGCGCGCTCATCACGCCACGCTCCAGGTACCAGCGGCGTTCTTCACAAAGACCTTGATGATCTTCACGCCGTCGCCGGAGGAAGCGGTCTCCAGATCCGCGCCCTTAATGGTGACGTTGATGTTGGTGTCCGCGGCGTAACCGCCCGCGGTACCGCTGGTGTTCTCGGATCCGGCGGCAATGGGGATGATCACGCCCGCGCTCTGGATGGAGTTGGAGGCAGGGACCACGCAGACCTTGTATTCCTCGAAGTCCACATCGGCGGTAAAGCTGATCACCGCGCTGTTGAAGCCGTCCACCTTGGAGATCTTGCTCTTGTCGGGGCCGGTGATGGCGACCACGGGAACGGCGGTGTCCAGGGTGATGCTGTCGCTCACGGCGGCGGTTTCGTTGCCCACATCGTCGCGCACCTTGACGTAGACGGTCTTCAGGCCGTCGCCGGTGGGCAAAGCGATGGACTTCTCCGCGGCAAAGGTCTCCCATGCGGCGGAAGCTTCGTCTTCTACACCGTGAATGCCCCAAATCTTCATCTGATAGCCGGTGGTGTCCGCGTCGGTCAAGGTACTTTTCAGGGTGACGTTTGCCGACGTGGTGTAAATCGCGCCGTCATTCAGTGTGACGGCAAGGCCCGCAGGGGCCAGGGTGTCCAGGGTAAGATTGAAAAAACTAGCCATTTAGAGTCTCCTTTTCCTTCGTATCTAATGTGATGTAGCAAACGCTGCCTTGACGGTCATAGATAGGCGTTTCGCCCACAAAAATGGTCTTTATTCCCATTTCTCCGCAAAACAGTGTTTGGACCGTTTCTGTTCCGACGGCTACCATATTTGTCACCCCCGGATGAAATAAAGGGTTGTATCCGATTTCTTCGCCAATGATTCATAATCCGCCCGATCCATGACACGAATGCTTTGAATCTCAGGCGACGACACATTGCCTGTCCCGCCCGTTCCTCCCTCCGCGGCGGCATTTTCCGCCCGTTCGGCAGCGTCTTCCGCACGTTTTGCGGCAGATTCCGCCTTTTCCCGTTCCGCAGATACGTCCGCTAAAAACTGATCCGCAACGCTGGGAGTTGGGGGAATTGCGTTCGGACCCAGAACCGTTCCTTCCATAACTGTTCCAAGGCACGTCCACATAGTAGGGAGTACAATTTCGTCCCCGTCAACTCCGTATATGCCAACATAGAGGCGTTCCCCCGCCGAATTTTCCTGCATCACTTCCCATGGGATATGACATTCTTCGCTTTCCCCAAGCGGAATAGAAATCAATGTCCTCTGGATTCGGAATACTGCCACTCGTGCGAGATTGTCCCAATCCTCATTAAACCGAAAACGGACACGATAGGCGTTGACAGACCCGCTTGTGATGGTTTCGGTTTGAACAGCAACCAGTTTGTTTTTACACGCGCTTAAAATAAACAAGTTTAATCCCCCTCTGGCAAAACAACAAAGGCGTTCGCAAGCGCATCCGCAATTTTTCGATCTATGTACGCAAAAATATCTGTGTTCTTTCCCTGCGGGTCATAGATGGACTTTATCATATCGCCCGCGCCGGTGCCGTCCTTGCCGTTGTAAACATAAAACTCAGTCGTACTGCCGTCAGTCAGGGTGACGGTGTATGTGTCCGTGGTCCCGGATGCGCCGGTGCCTGCGGTGCGAACGATGCTTTGGATTGAGTTTCCGGCCGGGCCGCGAAGGGCGGCCAACTGCTCTGGAGTGAAATCGGCATACACAAATGCGTCGCCCTTATCACCTTTTAGTGCCGCCAGTTGTTCCGGAGTGAAATCAGCATATGTAAAGGGGTCGCCCTTATCTCCTTTCAACGCAGCCAGCTGCTCCGGTGTAAAGTCCTCATAGGTAAAGGCGTCGCCCTTGGGACCGGCCGGCGCAGTGATCTCATACGACGCCCCATTAGACAGGACCACGGTATAGGTATTGCCCGCAGCGGTCGAGGATTTCAGTGTGATCGATTCGATGTCAGCGCCGTCGCTGATTTGGAAAACCGTGTCGCCTGCGGCGGTCGTGAAGGTGATCGTTGCAACGCCATTCTCTTTTGTGATGTCAACGGTCGGGCTGAATCCGTCGAGACCTCTTGCTGATACTCCGGTATCCGAATATTCACCTGTCTCGGCGTCCCAGACCCACCAGGTGCCCGTTTCTGAGCTGGCGTAGGGCTGACGGGTCATGGCAAGTTCTGCCCGTTCTGCGGCGGTTTTTGCGCTTTCGACATATTGAGAAACGCTGGCTCGGGCAAATCCTTTGAACAGCATCCCGGATACGCTGACCGCCTGCCCCTGCTGTTCCGCGACGAGCAGAGAATCATCATTCAGGTCCGACGCCGCGGGAAGGGAGCCAATTGTTTTATCCGCCATGCTCGCTCTCCTCCGCCGGGGTGCAAGACAGTTCTTTTTTCATCAGCTCTTCCGCGCGGCGGAGCTTGTGTTTTGCCGCCGCCATCAAATCGACCGCGTCGCCGCTGACCGACAGACAGGACAGCATTGCAAGCGCTTCTTCTGTCAGCTTATAAATTTCGTTCATTGTAGTCCCTCCAATTCGGAAACTCTGACCTTTAGTTTTTGCACCTGCCAAATCAGCAAGGGAATAAATTCAGTGTATCTCAACGCATAGTCATATTCGCCCTCTACGATCGTTCCATTTTCGTCTTGTTTGGGAGACTTGATGAACCCGGCAAATTCCGTGCTCGGAATCTTGCAGGCGTCTAATGTACCCTCGAGGTCCTGCGCAATCATGCCAAAGTGGCGCCGTCCGCTCTCTCCGCCGATCAGTTGATAAGAGCATGGAAGGAGCTGGTCAAACAGGCCGTCATACTTGTCCAAACCGTAAATAATCTCTTTTTTGGCCTCCCGGTCCGATGTGATGATCGTGCCGTTCGCGCAATAAAGGTCCGTCCACTTGTATGCGTTGGATCCCAGGGCGTATCGAAGACCGCCGGACGGGATGACGTCCCCTCCGCAGGAGATAATATCGTCGATGTCCATATATGCTCCGGAGCCGCCGGAGAGGTACAAGGATCCGTAACCGGCAGAAAGTTCCAAAGCGCCTGAATCTATGACCAGTTTTCGACCGGAGTAAGATGCCGCCTCGGTAGTCGTAATACTTCCAGCTGCCCTTCCTCTTCTGCCATAAATATAAATTTCATCACTGGCCAAAGAGGCGGCGGAGATTTCGAGCGCTTCAACATAGTCTGCTGTAACCGTACCTTCCACAATGGTCACAACGCCTTTCTTGGTCTGATACCCCGCATCATTGGTCAGTTCACTGACGTCGGTTGGGATATCTGACATTGTTGCTACGCTGCTTGGGAGTTGTCCGATCGTCAAAGACCCAGTAATGTTTGCTGACGCCACTTTCAAAGAAGTTGCATCAATTTCATCTGCCGTAACCGAATGCGCTTTGAGTTGGCCGCCGTCAATGGTCAGCGCGCTTCCCGTGGAATTGGTAATGGTAACTCCATCCGCCGCAAGCCGAACGGTCTGGGAAAGTCCTGTTTCTGCATTTGACATTCGGGCGGTCAGGCTATTCGCGGTCTGTTCAAATTCGGTGACCTTTCCATTCAGGCCGTTGACCCGGCTGGTAATGCTATCCAAAGAAACCGTGAAGGAGGCGGACAGTTCGTCGAGTTCACTTTCTATCTGCGTTGATACTTTGTCCAACTCCACCGTGAAGGAAGAGGACAGACCTTCTACCTTGTTGGCGACTTCCAGGCGGATTTGCTCGGCGGTTTTGGCGATCAGGCTGTGGGTCTGAGCAAGTTGTCGGTTTGCCTTTCTCCTGGCCTTTGATTGATATGGATATTCGTCTTCTGTTTCGTCGGATGTCGGGGCGGACACTGTCGCCGTCATCTGCCGGTCAAACGTAATGCTGGTCTGATAGATGGCAGAGTAAATTCCGCCAACCGTGATGGCGTCCCCAATTTCCGCCGCCGGGTCCAATAGAGCTTGCTCCGCCGTATATGGGCGATAGGTTATATCCTTGATCCCGGCCAGAATGTGGTCTGCCATAGCTTGGGTGCCCCACGGAATGGAAACTTCCGTAGTACGTCCGTCGTCGGTTCCGGATGTGTACATATTTCCACTGTCTATTGACAGGTTTATCCGGCTGACCTTGGACAGCGTTTCCGCCGTCTCCAGCGTCCCGGTCTTCAGCCCTAAATACACCTTGTCAGACAAGGATCCTCACACCCCCGAACAAGATAACGTCGCCATGTTCTTCCACCAAATAATTCGTTTCCTCCGGTTGGCCCCCAAATCTGACCAGCCAAAGCTTCCCTGCATCAGACATGATCCAGTTGCCGCAGTTGATGGCTGCGATGCCGCACAAGATATCCTCCATGGCCATGTCTCCGTTTTCGTCTACCGGATAGTCCACGGGAAACAGCCCCTCCAGCTCTGTCCGAGGATCGACCTCTACGCCCATCCGCTGGGCAATATCCGCAACAGCATCCGCTTCGCTCATGGGCCAATTCTCATAGTCGTAGTCAGAGGTCAGCCAAGTATCTCCGGCCTTACGCATGGCGTCATACCCGTGGATGGTCAAGGCTCCGGTCCGCTTATCTGTTCCCCTAGTTGAGATATAAAACACACCCTTGGGGAGCCATTCTGATTGCTGATCATCAAGGGCCAACCGGAAATATGGTCTTATCTCCGCTCGTTTGGGTATCGTTCCGGGATTCAGGAGCGACAAATCAATTTGCCGTGACACGCAGTTCCCAATTTCCTGACCCACTGAGGCAAATGCGCCACCGTCCGTGGACAAGGAAACAATGCGATCTTCGTTATATTCCTCCCCCGCCACCACAACCTTCACCTCTTTCCGGTGGCGGTTGTTCCGTAGGATGCTTTGATACAGTTCGCTGGTCTGCTGCATAGTTACAGCCCCCTCAGCTGGATGGATCCGCCTTTATACCGGCGCTTGCCGTCTACACTCAAAAGCGCAAATGCGGATTCTATGTTGGAAACAAGCCTGAACTGCCTTACTTCATCCGTCCCAAGGTGCTGATTTGTATAGGTGGTTGTGATAATGAGATTTTTAAGTGTGCTGTACAGCTCCGCGCTCTCATCGTCGGTCAGCGGAAACAGGGAAAACGTGACAATAGGCCGCTTTGCGCCCGGGTATGGATGTTCCACGTCATCAAGTGTGGTGATCACTTGCCGGTATGTGATTTCGCATGTCACGTTATAAGTAGACAGCTTTTCAGACAAATCAAGGTCATTGAGCTTTAATGTGATATTCATGCCAACCCATACGCCCTTTCTTTGTTCCTAGCATACTGATAACTGGTCTCACCGATCACTTTCCCGTCAAGCACAGATTGCACCACAATAGTGGCGTTCTGGTTTATGCTCGCTGCAAAATTGGAAAACGCGGATTGCATCGCGCCCGAGTACCTGCCAATACCGGAGGAAGCGAAATCCACCGTAGCAGTGCCGAAATTCATATCCCCCTCGATCCGCTTCTTAATGCTGCTGTATTCGTCGTCCCAGCCCTCGCCCAGGCCCTCGGCCATGAACCCGCCGATACCGGCAAACACTTTGGAGGGGGACTTGATACCGAGGATGCCTTTCACGCTGCTGACGATGCCGGAGAAAAATCCGGTGACCTTTTCTTTGATCCACGATGCCATATTCTGAATGCCTTGCCAAACGCCGCTTACAATGTTTTTGCCTATATCCAAAAAGCTGGACATTAAACTGTTAAACCCGCTAACAATCGCAGATACAATCTGCGGAATTGCTTTTATCAAATTGGGGATGTTTGTGATAAGCCCCTTCGCTAAAGTTACGATCATTTGGAGCGCCGCTTCCAGCAGCTTGGGTGCATTGGTAACCAAAGCTGTTACAAGCTTTGCAACGATCTCAGGGGCCTTTTCGATCAGCTTTGGCAACGCATTGATCAGCCCTTCGGCCAACGCAATCATAATTTCAATCGCCGCGTCTACCAGCATGTCCACATTGTCGATCAGCGTCTCTACGATTTGGAGCACGACATCAACAATGGTGGGGATTAAGTCAGGGAGGAATTCAGATATTCCGCTCGCAAGGGTAGCAATTACCTGAACTGCTGCCTCTAAAAGCGCCGGAAGTTGCTCAACAATAGATGTCGCCAGCATTTCTATGATAGACACGGCAGATTCAGCTAATGCTGGCAAGGCGGTAATAATCCCTTGCAAAATCCCGTTTATAAGAGAAACTCCTGCCTCAAGGAGCGAAGGGAGTACATTTGTAACAACTTCCGGCACCTTTTCTGCAATAATTGGGGCCAATTTCGTCACCGCATCCCCAATGCCGGTCAAAATTTGTTCCACTCGGGGGATAACGTTTTCTCCGGCTATTTCCACGCTGTCTACAAAGTTTCCAATCAGCGTATCAAGGTCGGCGTTTTCATCAGCAATTCCTGTTACAAGGTTTGTCCACGCCGATTTCATAGAAGAAATACTGCCTTGAATTGTAGTGCTGGCCTCTTTTACCGTAGTCCCGGTAATACCCATTTCCGTCTGGACTACATGAATCGCGTCTACAATATCCGCATAACTGGAAATATCATATTCAATTCCAGATAATGCAGTTGCATCATCCAACAGCCGCTGCATTTCCTCTTTGGTTCCGCCATAGCCCAATTTGAGGTTGTCCAGCATGGTATAGTTGGCTTTTGCAAAGCCCTGATAAGCGTTCTGGATAGACTCCATATTGGTGCCCATCTTGTTGGCATTGTCGGACATATCGGTAATGGCGAGGTCTGCTTTTTCTGCTGCCGCCTGCGTATCATTCCCCAAACTTTGCAACAAAGCCGCAGAAAAGCCGGTAACCGTCTCCATATACTCGTTGGCAGATAGTCCGGCGGTCTTGTAAGCATTGGCGGCATATCCCTGCACAATATCTGCACTTGACTTAAACAGCGTTTCCACGCCGCCCACAAGCTGCTCGTATTCTGCATATTGCTCAAGAGACGCTTTTGTTAAAGCTGTCGCTGCTGCGGATGCAGCTGTAATTGCCGCAGCCCCTACTTTTGCTGCCGTTACAAGCCCGTTTTTCAGCTTGTCCGCAAAAGAGGATGTCGTGTTGCTTGCGCCGCTCAGCCCGTCCTCATATTCACTTGTATCCAGGCTGATTTTTGCAAAGAGGTCAAACACATCCAAGCAAGGCAACCTCCTCTCGAAAGTTGGCCCCGCTCGGCCCTTCCAATCAACCGCTTATGATTGGGCTAATTTCTTTTTGATATGGTCGATGATTTCATCCGCCGTCCGGGTTTCTTCCGGTTTGGGTTCGATGATATCCACATATCGCTTCCCGATATATTCTCCAAGCGCTATAGGGGCGGTATTTTTTGCGATCAGCCGGAGGCAGTCGGTTACATATATCCGGTACGCCTTTTCTTTTTCTTCTTTCTGGATCGCAGACATGCAGTAATCAATCACATATCCGCGCCCCATCAGATCCAGAAGATCAAGCCTTATGCTTTGGCAGAGCCGGAAGTACCCATCTGCCCCAGTTGCATCAATGATGTAAAAAAACCGATAACCTCCGGACAGTTAATGATTTCAGAAAACGCACCGAGAAACTCTGTCATCTTGTGGTTTTCCAAATCATCAGGATCTACAAAGCATAGGAGGCCCAACAACTCCGCCGTTTCCTCAGGGTGTTCCTCCAGAACACTGTCAAGGATGGCGGCCGCGTTCTTAGAGATTTGCTCGGACAGAGCTTTCTTCTTTTCTTCGGGCGTTGCGTCTTTCGGAATTTCAGGCAGGTTTTTCCGAATTTCCAAAACTTTTGTAAGAGACAGCCAGTTTGCAACAGACTTTCGAATTTTATTGGTCTGTACGAGGAATTCTTTGGGATTACAGTTTGCAAGCGTTTTCATCAGTTGCCCTCCAATTATGCCGCCATGCTGTAGAACACCATGGGAACAACAGTCTGCTGCTTAATGGAAACATGGCCGGTGATCTCCATAGAGTTTTGCCCCTTGCCATTCTTGGTTGTCTGGAGCGAGAAACCGCCGGTAGACAAAGCGTTTTTCAACTGGATTGCCACCATGCCGCCGTCTGCCCGGTCACCGACCCACCAAATGTCGGAAAAGTCAGTCTGTTTCAGCGTTGCGCGAGGGACGACCGCACCGGTTGTCTCGTCGATGTCCGCCGCGCCCAGCGAAAGCCGAATGGAATCCGCGGATGTACCAAGGGAGGTAAACGACATTTTGCACTCCCAACCATCCAGGTGCTTCAGCTCCATCATGTTGTTGGGGCAGTTGTCCACATCCTCGCCATAGTCGGAATAAGTGGGAACGCATGACGCATTGATGCCGCCGGTCGTTGCACAGATAATATCCGCATCCGCTGGGGCTGCACCGGTCTCAGGGTCGAAGTTTTTCAGCAGTACACCGGCATCGGTCTGCAATTCGGAGAATGTATTTTCAGGAATAACCGTAAATTTGCCCATTGTTTCAACTCCTTTAGTAGTATGTCAGGTATTCAGCGGTAATGTTGATATACCGCCTCTTGATTGCCGGGCTTGTATCGTCGCTCAGAGATTGGCACCATGGGGAACCACGTTTCAACCAGATATAGCCCTCGTCGCACGGAAGGATCACGCCGCCGATCCCAATGGCTTCGGAAATCTCCGCGGCCTTGTCGTTTGGAACTGCCTCAGATTCCGTATGGAACCACAGGTTGACCGTTAGGCCAACCTCCCCACCTGCCCATGCGCTTGTGATAAGTTCATAGGTCCCCCATGGGAACACTGCGTCCTCCGGAACGGCGGTGGCGGGATAAAAGGGAATCCCAAACCCGTTGAACCAGGCGTGAAGGGCTTTATCTTTGGTCATGTTGGCAAGTTCCACCTTTCCGCCGTAAAGAATTTCAGGTCAAATGTGGAAGATTTGGGAGCTTTCTTTTCGTCAGGATTTGACGTTACGCGGTAGGTCAGGCCTGTCAATTTGTCCTTAAAAGCATCGTTGTATTCAATCGGCAAATCCTTACGAACGAGCGCTGAATAAACACTTGTCACGCCCTCCTGTTCCGCCCTCCGGGCTTCCATGCTGGTGTCAATAACTTGGTAGTTCTCAAACTTTGCGCCTTCCGCCCAAGTAATCAAATAACCACCAGCGTCATCGGGGACGCGGGTCTTTTCCATCAGTACACATGGATACGCAAAATCATCAAGTAAACTCATACTTTCACCTCAACGGGAAATCCGGGTTAAACGGTCTCGTATAAGCCGGTGCAAGCGGCCTGGATGGCCTAACATATTTAAGCCCACGGGGCTTTTTGTAGGCACTCAGGCGGATTGAAAATGCGTCAAATACGGTCATTGTCCCGCTTGCGCCGCTGCCGCTGGCCTTAGAATAGCTGTATCCGCCAAAGCTCTCCGACTGATACGGACCAGCTGCGACCGCGCCGTTTTTTGATTCCCATACTTCCATTTCCTCTGCCATCTGAACGACCGCTTTCGGCACTGCCAGCACCCACACGGTCCCGAAAAATTCTTCGTCGATCAAATCGGCGGTTGGATATTGATGCAACCCATCATTGAACACGCTGCCCATGATTCGGAAATACTGTCCGGTTTGCAGGAAAGGCAGTGTGATACCGCCGTCCTGAATGGTGAATGTCCCCTCGTGAATTTCCGTCAGAAACCAGTTATTCAGATACGTCAGAACCTGTTCCAGCATCACACCGCCCCCTTGATCACCGCCAGAATGTCAGCCTTTAACATGGAACTGCTGACCCCCTCGATCCCGTTTCCCTCCGCATACGCCAAAAGCTGGGCCTTTGTCATGCTGTCGAGGTCAGCGGGATCGCCAAGGGAGGCCGTTGCCAACAGTCCGTTTATTCCCCCGTGTCGTCGCCGCTGCTGGTGCCGACGGTCACATTGGCAATGCCATCCAGATACTCGGCCCATAGCTTCATGCCCATGATGGCGTAAGTCTCGCCAACGGCGGTATTATAGTTGCCCTGAGCGTGGAACCCAATCAAGTTGGTTTCGCCCTGAGTGGTGTAGTTCAAGCCCAATCGGGCAAACTCGCTGTCGCCTGGGTCGATATAGTACAGATCGATGTTTTCCACAGGAGTGGCAAGCACCTTATTTCGGGCAATGCCAACTCCGCCGGAGATAGTAGCAGGCAGCAAGAACAAAGTAGAATATCCCATGAAGTTCTGGATGTAGTTGATGCCAAACTGAGTCTGCACGGTAATGTCGGCCGAGCCAAGGTAGTCGTAGGCGTCCAGGATGTTCGCAAAGCCCACAACGGAGGTCACATCCTTTGCCATTCCAGCAAACTTGTTCAGCACCTCGCCCTGTGCCTTTGCAAGTGCAGCTTGCCAGGTGGCGGCCGTGCTAGTCAGGGTCCCGGTGTTCAAGAATGTGTAAAAATTACCCATAACTACGTTCTGGAGTTTAGTTAAGAACGCATCGTCGCTCTTTTCGATTGCGATAGCTGCACCGTACTTGTTCACATCTTCGATGGGCACGGCCTTGGCGTACTTCTTGATAGTGAGATCCTCTTTCGTCGCCTGAACAATGGTCGCCTTGCTGTAAGGGATCACCTCACCAGCTCCAACGTCGCCGTCTTCCAGGGCCACATCAGCGGTGTAAGAAATCAACTGACTTCCAGGGGCCTTTCGGATGGGCCGCATGATCCCAAGAATCTGTCTCAATGCGTCCCAGTTGTCGTTGAATCGTGTAACAAAGTCAATCTCTCTTGCAGTCACGCTTGTGTAAACGTTCGGCAACGAATCACGCGGATTCGTCAAAGTTTCTACTTCAGTAGCAGCCATTTATATCGCTCCTTTCAAAAAATCTTATTTTCTTCGAGTGCTTTTTGGCGCTCTGCGGTGGACATCACATAGCGGCCTTTTTCGTCCTTCTTATAGATGTCCGCTTTTGTCATGGGACTTCCGGTATTCGCCGGGGGATTCGCCGTATCAGCGCCCTTCATAGTGGTCGTTACGATAAAGTCCGACCACTCGCTTTTGACCGACTTTGTCAGTTCATCCGCACCCTTGATCGCGCCCTTGTCGTCCAGCTCCACGCCGTCCACATCGGACACTTTCAGGACCGCGTCAATGCGCTTCTCGCTGATCCCCGCGGCTTTCAGGAGTTCCCGGTAAGCCTTTTCCTTGGCCGCGTGGCTCTCCTTTTTGGTCTGCTCGCTTTTGTAGCCCTCAAATTCCTCTTTGATTGCCTCATACTTGACCTTGTAGCTGTCTTTCTTTCCAGCCTCCAGGTCCGCCTGCGCCTGTTCCAATTGCTTCTGGACACCCGGCAGGGCTTTTGCGTCGGCCTTATACCGCTCAACATCGGCTTTCAGGCCGTCCACAGTGTCGGTATGTGCTTCGATGATGGTGTCCACCTGCTCATCGGTGAGACCCATCCCCTTCAAAAGTTTTCTTGTCAGTGCCATTGTCGTTCTCCTTTTCTTTGGCCCCATTCCTTCGGGGGCGAACGTCGTATAAAAACCGCAGTCCTTTGCGGCGTTTACCAAACAAAAAAGGAGCCAACTGCCGATCTCTCGGTAGTTAGCTCCTCTTAGCTCTTCTGCCTGAACACTTACAGGCAGGTGTGATATTTAATTAGTTTCCTTCCTCGTTTTCAATGACCATTGGTAACAATAGCGGACACGCCAGCGCACAAAGAACAGTTAAAAGTAATTTTTCCATGTTACTTTGCTTTCACTTCCTCCCGCTTGATATGTATAATTTTAACACCATCTTTCACGGGAATCAACTCCGCACGGTCTCCTTTTGCAAGGACGGTTTCTATGGCTTTGATGGTCTTTTCATCCATTTTTCATTTCATCCTCTATGATGTTCTTATAGGTCTGTGTATGGTCAGCAACGGCGGGCTTCAAATAGGGCTGCGCCCGCTGGCCGCTTGTCATGTGCCATTGCCCTTTTGCATCCTGGTATACCCAAGGTGTAGGCCGTCCGCCGGGGTAATACTTGCCGGTGCCCAGCTCTACATAAGCGGCGTATTCGCTGTTAGATCCTATGTATACAGCAGGCTCGGATTCGTCCCCTTGGTGGGTGATACTGTTCCGTAGATTACCTGTATCGACCGGGCAGAGCTGTTTCGCATATCCTTCGGCGGTCAGCCCGCACTTTTCCAGCGCGCGGACAGCCGCCTCTTGAAACGCCGCCAAAACCACTTTGCTATTGTCGGTAAATTCAACAGTCATTTGCTTTTCAACCACTCCTGATATGTCATATTGGGCACCACGCCATCCATTGAACGCCTTGTCGCGGATGATGAAACGCCCTTTACCTTTGCGATCA
>OBKD01000140.1_pt1 | contig 16973 bp, 15 predicted proteins | sample 1481601 | NCBI WGS metagenome assembly OBKD01 (sample SAMN02044695, study PRJEB22538) | human gut metagenome
GTGGGATTTTGGTTGGTGATTTGTACAAAAAAAGAGTCTAATTTGTATAGACTCTATAGTTTTAGAGCTTTTATTCCTCTTATATAATTAAATAGGTTTTATTATATATAATTATAATTTTAATTATTTACTTTAAATGTTACAACATTATTCATTCTATTTACTAACTTTAAATCAATAATATTTATAAAAAATTTATAAACAAAATTAATTATACATGATGTTGCTACACAAATTGCAACTAACCATATAAATATGAATATTGGATACTTAGGTAAATATATTAATTCCTTGAAATATATCATGTAGAAAAACATATGAGTTAACCACATATTTGTTGAATGTTTACTTATATGGCTAAGTATAATATCTATCCATTTAGGCTTATTAATTAAATTAAATAATACAATAAATGATATGCCTGTAAAAACAGCAACGAATAAAGTCTGAACTATTCCATGAGCGATTATCATAAATATTATTAAAGATATCGCTATAATATTTTTGAATTTTAGTTGATTGAAAACTTCATATATCTTAGAATATATCTTTTTATGAGCGAATATTGCTCCTATTATGTACGGAAACTGAGATGTCCCAAGCAATGCTGCTTGTCTTAATATATAGTTTACCAATTGACTATCTGATACTATGGTTACTTGTATTCTTTGAATATATGCTATAAAATATATCATAAATGATATTACTATTATTAATATTGAATTGTATTTTAAAATAATTTTATTTATACACGGTGATAATATTACTAATATTATGTATGTAGTTAAAAACCACCAAGCTCCATTGTATGATGTATCTATAGCTGTAAAATTTAATAGAAATGTTTTCAAATTACCTGGATATATATTTCCTTTTCCCATTACAGGTCCTAATATTACTACAAATAAAAATAATATTATCCAAAAGTTTATATATAATTTTAATATCCTTATTAAATTTTTCTTTAAATAAATTTCTTTATTATTTTTATAACCTATCATTAATCCATATCCGCTACAAAAACAATACATAGCTACACACATATCACCAAATAAAGCTATATAATATACTAATGGTGCATTCCCTATCATTAGTATAGGTGTAAATAATCCTTTGTATTCTCTTGTACAGAATAAATGAAGAAGTAACATAAATAGTATTGCGACTCCTTTTGTAATTTTTGTTTGTTCTTTATTAAATTCCATACCCCTATTCCCTTAAATCTCCTTTTATTTTATAATAAATCATATTTTTGATCAAATTTACTAAAATGTTATATAAATTAAACCTAAATAAAATTATATTCGCTATAGATATTTTCAATTGCTTTAGTTACCTTTTTTATATCATAATTACCATATTTTATTTCATCAAAATTTTTACTATATGTCTTACTTTCTATTGAATTATATATTATATTTGCCCACTCTTTTTCATTCTTTTTCAAACTAATAATAGTACATAGTCCTAAATTAGCTTCTTTTGGAATTGCATCAGATATAAAGCAGTGAACACCACATGCTTGAGCTTCTATACATACTATACCTAATCCCTCATACTTTGATGGAAATATCATGAAATCCATATTAGATAATAATTCTGGAATATCATTTCGTACTCCCAATAAAGTGATATGTTCATTTAAATTGTATTCTTCAATCATATGAACTATTCTATCTTCTAATTCTCCTTTTCCTGCCCAAAATAAGTGTATATTAGGGTTTAAGGCTACTAGTTCTCTCATAATTTTCACTATAAATAAACAATTTTTTGATTCATGCATTCTTCCTATAGTAATAAAATTTATACTTCCTTTTTTTATCATTGGATATTTAAATAAATCTCGATGTTTATTTATATATATAAACTTATTTATATCCATACCATTGTAAATAACCTTTGTATTCCCTAAATCTTTATTTCCATATAAATACTCATTTGCTATTAACGAACAACCTATTTTATTTGTAGCGAAACAATGTATAAGCTTTTTCATAATATATCTGTACATCTTTGTCATACTAGAACATGGATTATTATTAGATGTATGTGAATGAGATACTCTAATAGGTACACCACAGATAAAAGCAGCTAATAAGTTTATTCCATTTAGAAAATTACAATGACTGTGTATTACATCAAATTTTTCACTTTTTAAAATTCTAATTAGTTTAAAAAAGTGTTTTATTATTTTTTTTGTTGACTCTAAATCATTTGTTCTATATATCTTACAACCTTCTTTTATAACAATATCCTCTTGATATTGCTTCTCATCACAAGAAAAACAAAAATCTATATCAAATTTACTTTTATTTAAATTTTTTACTATATTTATAACAAAAGTCTCTATTCCTCCTGAGCCTAAACCATGAGTAATTTCTAAAACCCTAATTTTCTTCATATCAATCTCCAATAAACACCTTATCTTTATTTCTCATTATTAATTAAATTATATTTTAATAATATTATATATCTTTGTTTTTACTCTAATACTTAAAGATTCTTTTAAAGATTCATTCACTAATTTATCAAATTTAAATTTATTTACTTTTTTAAAAAAATACTTTCTTCTTGGATTACAGTATGAGGACTTGATTGCAGACATATTGTACTTTATAGCATTATTCAAATCAACTTCTTTAAATACAATAAAATCTTCAATTTCTTTTAAGATGTGATTTCCCTTTTTTGAATTGACTATTACTAAAGATGTTCCATTACCATCATCCATTTTACTATCTATGTTTTCAATACCCCAAAAATCAGCTAACGTTATATCACTTTGCCTGTTTAATGTTTTAAATTTACAATTATGACAAGATGGTCTTAAATAAATGTCTCCTATAAATCCTCTAATATATTTATTATCTGCTCCTTTTTCTAAAAATGATGTATTATCATCAAAATCAATTCTAAATGAATAAGTTTTCCATCCATATGTCTTATCTCTAAAGTTTATACTAGTAATATTTTTTCCCCTACTTATTTCTGATTTGTATTTATCCCAAGCTAAAGGAGATGGTACTCCATGACATATTATATCTATACAGATTAAATTACTATAATCTTTCCCTAAAAATGATTTTAGCCCTGCTATTTGGCACGGTGTTCCAGAGAATAAAACTAGTCGATTATTTTTCAAAAAATTTTTCACTTGGTTATAAGCTTGTCCAATTTTACTTTGAACATATTTTGATCCTCTAAAGCTTTTAAGTCCTTTTATATCTTGTGTATATCCATGAACTACATCAAATTTATCATCAAATTTAGCTCCAAATACTACGCCATTGTTTTGTATAACTTTTTCTGATAATAATGTAAATATTCCACCTGATGAACTTTCTCTTCTTATCCTTTCATCTTTGTTATAAGATGCATAGGCTTTAGGATTATTTACAATTGTTTTTTGATTTAAAATAGGACATACATTTAAACACTTTTCACATTTAATACATACTTCTTCATATACATTAGGATATCTAAATCCCTCTTTATCTACTTTCATATCTATACAATTTTTAGGGCATATATTTTCACAAGCATAACAGCCAGTACAATTATTTTTTCCTACTTTGTCTATCATTATTTGTCCCCCATTTTTTTATCCTCTTAAAAATTCTTAATATATAAAATATAAACTTATTTTCTAATTCATAATATAAAATTGCATCTTCTATTGCATTGCTATTATATGATTTTAAAATATTATAACTCTCTTTCATTAATTGTTTTTTACCTTTGTAATATGATAATTCCATAAAATATCTTGCATATGATATTTCTATCAATTTTATGTATTTATTTACATCTACCTTATCTACAATTAAATTCACCATGTATTTTCTTATCTCTTTATATCCATTCATATTTTTAATTTCTTTATCTATATCTCCATTTAACTGCGATAGTGACTGACTTTGTTTTATATATTTCATTAGTGGAATATCTATAAAACCGGATTTGCCTTTATAAGCTAATGGTAATAGTAATTGTAAGTTTTGACCATATTTAGATTCATATATATTTTTATCCTTATAGAAATCAAATAGTTTATCCGTCCTAATCATATAACTGCCTGCCCAATTATTAGTTTTAGCCTCTATAAGCATATCAAATATATAAATATTGTCTTTTTCTTCTTGATCAGTTACAAACAAGTTGCTTTCTTCATTTAAATTTTTTTCATTTACATAGTATCCGTTGGTTCTAACTATGTCATAATCAATATTTTTGTCTAAAAATTCCACTTTTAATTCTACAGATTCTGACATTATATAATCATCTATATCCAGAAGAGTTAAGTATTCACCTGTTACATACTTGAGTCCACTATTAATAGCAGATCCAGGCCCTCCATTATCTTTATATATATATTTAAATTTAATACCTAATTGTTCAAATTTATTTTTATATCCCAAAATAATATCTTCTGAATTATCTGTTGAACCATCATTTATTATAATTAATTCCACATTTCTATAAGTTTGATTTAATATACTTTTAAAACATCTATCAATAAATTTTTCACCATTATAACAAGGTACTATAATACTAACCATATTTACTCCTAACACTTATTATCTAACTTTTCTTTTACTAATTTTCATTAAACTTGCCTTTAATTTCATTTATATATCTACTATTTACTATATTTCTCATTATAGTATATAAATATCTAAATTCATCAGTATTATGAAATAATATAATAGTAATTATATTAGGAATGATTATACATATTAAACATTTTATTATAAAATTTACTAATACATTTGAATACACTATCGAATTACAAATATATACAGATATAATCATATAAAATCCACCTAATATAATATACTTAATATAATTTTTAAAATAATTCCATGAAGATATTTTAAATACTTTTTTAAATATAACTATAGGTCTATACCAGTCTGCTGTACATAAACTTCCTATAATACTTCCAAGTATTACACCAAATACTCCAAAATACTTACCCAATACTATTGATGCGCCTAAGTTAATAATAGCAAATCCAAATGGAACCCATGCATCTTCTAAATAAATTCCCGCTGCACTTTTCATCGTTATAATAGGCATTCTAAGACCTGTTAAATAATTATTTATTACTATTAATAAAACAGTATTAAATGGAAAAATATATTCACTACCTATCCATAAATCTTTTATAAATGGATTTAATAGACATATAAATGATACGGCTTCAAAACTATATATAATAAACGAAACAAAGAATAATACGTTAAATATTTCTAAGCTTTTTTTCTCATTTCCTTCTGCTACTAAATTCCCAAACCCTGCAGTAATACTTCCAAATAAAATTCCAATATATCCATTAACTAAATTTCTTAATAGTATATAATTTGAATATATTGCTACCGATGCTAAGTCAACAAACTTAGATATAATTAAATTATCTGTTGAGTTTACACAAAAGTCACCTAATTTTGCAATCATTAATCCTGAGATATTTTTAGCTATAATTTTTCTTTCATTAACTGGTAACTTATCATTAGATTTAAAATTAATATCATAATACTTTTTAGTAATAAATCTATTTTGGACAAAATTAACTAAAATAGATGATAATATCTGTATTCCTAAATAACCTAAATATTCTTTAAAAACTAACAAATAAACAATTTGAATTAATAATGTTAATGTATTTATTTTTATTTGAATAGGTACTAATTCATACGCCTTCTGATCTGATGAAATTAAAGTTGTCTTATATGATAAAAAATATCCTATAACTATATTTATTAAGTACATAAAATATATATATACAATTTCCTTTGGTTGCTGACTCGGCTCAACAAAAAAATCTAAATAATTGTAAAGAACTATTCCTAATATCAAAATAAAAATAGCAATAATTCTATATGCTTTCTTATATATAGTCATTAATGTACTAACTAATTTTTTATTATTTTCTGCTAAAGGTTTATATAAGCTGAATCCAATAGCTGTACTAATACCTAGCTCTGATATAGATAGTAAACCAAATACATTTTGTAATAAGGCAGATATTCCTAAGTATGATTGTCCTAACGTATATATAAATATAGTCCTTGATATAAACCCTAATAGACTTGTCACTATATTATTAGATAAAGAAAAAACTATATTACGGATTGAATTTTGTATTCTCATAACTATTCCCTTTTCATTCTTTATAATCCATTTAAAATTTCACTAGATTTTTTTGATTTATTGTATGAATATATAACTTGATTTAAATGATTTTTTATACTTTTTTCATTTTTAATAATCCATTTAAAGTTATCCAGTAAATCATTTTCTAATTTTAAATTTTGAACTGGAACTACATAATTTTCATATGTTCCAAAAATATCTTTGGCTATTCCTTTTGCTTTTATTGAATATCCTACGACTAATGTAGGAACACCTGATGAATACGCTGCTATTGTAGCATGAGTCCTAGCTCCAATAAAAAATCTACATCTTGATATATACCCTTTTAAAACCTCACAGTTATCATCCTCTATCAGCACAACTCTATTAGTATTTTTAAACTTCTCATATAGTTCTTTTGAGGGTAATCTATCATCATTGTTATCTTCCCATATTACATGAGGTATCAATGCTATATTCATATCGGTATTTTCTATAATATATTCTATTAATGAAATATAGTTTTTCATTGTAATTCCTTTTATAGATTCATTATTCATTATCATTGGACTTATATTTATACCTACTGTATTATTTTCTATAAAGTTTTTGGGTAATTCTTTTTCAACTTTGTTTAATTGAAAAGCTGGATCTGGACATAACCTTACATTCGCTCCTATTTTTTTCAAAGCATCATATGTAAGTGTTTCTCTCGCTATTATTAAATCATAGTTTAATAAATCTTGTTTCATATATTCATCTATTTTACTCGGCTCTACTGAACATCCCCATAAAACTGTTTTTACACCCTTCTCTCTTAGCATATTATGCAACATTGTAAATCTTTCATATCCTGGATAACAATAATTATCTCCTCCTATAGAAAAAGCTACCGTATCTTTATCTATATTATAAAAAGTTTTTCTATAAGATAGCTTTTCTGCCTCTATCGGATTTTTTAATACTTTAAGATTTAAATAAGCATTTATATACGGAAATGTAAATTTATCAACTTTATTTTTTTCATTTACCACATTAACTACTTTATCTAATCCATATCTTTTATCTTCTTCTATATTCCCTGATGCAAGAGTTATATTTATATCTTTAAATTCTTCTCTTAATATTTTACTAGTTGATCTTACTATTGCTTCACATCCATGATTTCCACTTCCATTATGACCATACAAAAAAATCTTCTTCATTTTAACCCCCATTTATTGTGTAATAATTTTATATAATCTAGGTGAAAAGGATAATATCAAAAATATTATTTTTTCTTTATAATATATAGTTTTATTCCTTAATAAATCTATTCTATATTTCCCTAGTAATTTTCTTGTTTCTTTTATATAATTTTTACTTTCTTCTTTTTCCCATCTACAATCAATTTTATTAATATCATTGATATACATTATAACCTGAGATATAACACCATAAAATGATGTATCCCAAATTGGCAATGATTGTTTTTTTATAAATTCTAGAATTTCATGAGAAATAGTTATTACATCTGTTGTCGGATATTTAATAAATTTATCCATAGCTCCAACATTCTGTCTATGAATATAATAATATTTACATTTATTCGTAAAATAAATCCCTTCTGATAAATATATAGCTTTATAAACAAATGATAAATCTTCATAAACATGTAAATTAGGAAATTTTAGATTACCTTTAATTAATGATTTATGAAATAACTTTCCACAAGGACCCCAATTTAACCCTCTAAATTTAAACAATTCATCTAATGCATCTATTTTTTTATAATATCCATTTGCCATAAATCTACTTGATATTATATTTCCTTTATTATCAATAGATTCTATAGTACAGCAACTTATTTTTACATTATTATCTTCACAAGTATTATATAATTCTTCTAAATAATTCTCTTCTATCTTATCATCACAATCTACAAAGCAAATATATTGTCCTTTTGCAATCTTTATTCCATTATTTCTAGCTATACTAACCCCTCTATTACTTTGATAAATTGCATCAATACGTTCATCCTCATTACAATACTTATTACATATCATTGATGTATTATCTTGAGATCCATCATCTATTAATATAATTTGTATATCTTCTAAAGTCTGCTTCTGAACCATCTTTATACAATTTTCTATATATTCGCTTCCATTATATATTGGTATAATCACACTAATTTTTGGCATAAAATTCTCCTAATTTATTTTTTAACAATTTGTAATATATGATATGTTTTATATTATGATATATAGCGAATATTAATTTATAGATAACTAGTGAAAAATAAACACCTATTTTAATATTATTCTTAAATAAAAATAATACAATACTATTAAATATCGGTTGTTCTAAATAAGATATTGAATTAATTATATCTTTATTCATTGTAATATAATTATATTTACTACTATAACTTGTATATTTATTGAAATTTAAATTATATAAATAACAATAAATATATCTTGTTATATTACAATTTATCCACTTAAGATTTTCTTTATTTGGATTATTTCTTTCTATAATTTGTTTAGCATATAGTTGAATTTGTATCTGACACATATAATCAACTATAGTATCTTTATTCAGAGAATTATTATCAGTATCTTGAATATAGTTATAGAATGAATATTGTATAAAATAACAATTTCTTATATTTTCATATACATGTAAAAAAAACTCATAATCTTCTGCTAATTTTATATTATTATTAAACCTTATTTTATTTTTGTCGATAATTTTTTTTCTAATAAGTTTATTACTTATAAATCCATATATTCCTGTTTTATATTGTTCATAAGCAAAGTTCTCGAATAACATATTTCTTTCTATTTTACCTTTTTGCTTAGGTAGAACTTCTTGTAATATATTTATATTATTCTCTTGCATAGAAATTTTTTTAATCCCTGAGATTATTATATCTACTCTATTTACCTTTATTATATCTACTAAATTTTTAAACATATTATGTTCAATAAAGTCATCTGCATCTATAAATTGAATATAATCCCCTGTAGCTTTTTCTAATCCTATATTCCTTGCATTAGAAGCACCACCATTTTCAATATGAAAAACTTTTATCCGTAAATCCTGTTTGGCAAACTTATCACAAATTATCTCTGATCCATCACTGGAACCATCATCAACTATTATCAACTCAAAATTTTCATATGTTTGATTCAATATTGAATTTACTGATTTCTCTATATATCTAACTTTATTATATATCGGCATTATTACACTTATTTTAGGCATATTTCCCCCTATAATCTTGAATAAACAAAACTCAATCTATATTTAATTATCATTATAATTACTTTTAATTTGAAGTGTACATCTGGCATACTAAATTTTTTAAATATATCTTTAACAACTTTATCATTTAATATTTTCTTGCATTCACTTTCTTTTTCTTTATCTGATAAGTTTGTACCTTTAATCTCTTTTAAAAAATTCAATGTAAAATACAGCATATTAATCTTTATCTGTCTAGAAAAATCAAATTCATCATTTTTAAAATACTCTTTTAATCTATTATTTATAGTTACATAAGAATCCCATTTTTTCATATTAAATGTTGTTGTTGTAGAGCTAGGATTGTAAAAATAATTATAAAAATAACTACCTTTCATATAATAAAATGAGTTAGCATTATACATTGCCTTTGATCCAAATATAGAGTCTTCACAATAATGTATATCTTCATCATAATAAATATTATTATCTACAAGAAACCTTCTTCTAAATAGGATTGTACAATTTGAGATTGTTGGTGGAAATTCAATATTTTCAAACATTATGATGCATGGAAATAACTCTTTTTCAATCATGTTTCTATCATAATATCCTTCTCTTATAGGCTGAGATACTGTATATTCATTTTGAATTCCTGCCTTCTTGAGGTCACACATTACAAAATCAGACTTTGTATCTTCTGCAACTTTATACATACTCTCAAACATATTAAACTCAATCCAATCATCACTATCTATAAATCCTATATACTTCCCTTTTGCTAATTTGATGCCATCATTTCTTGCAGCAGATACTCTCTCATTTTTCTTATGTATAGCAGTTATATTCTCATATTTACTACTATATTTATCGCATATAGATGGGCTAGAATCCGTCGAGCCATCATCAACTAGTATTATTTCTATATTCTTTAAACTTTGATTTAGTATGCTATCTATACATCTAGCTAAATATTTTTCAACATTATAAACTGGAACTATAATACTTATAAGCGGATTTTTTATTTCCATACTAAAATCTCCTTATATCCTCATTTCAATAATTTTATATAACTTATCTAACTCAGATTTATTTGTATAATCGTTATTTTTACAATTTTCTTCCAATCTTTTTCTTAGTTTTTCATCTTTATATAGCTTTTCTATCCCATCTGCTATACCTTCTATAGAAAGATCTGTTATATATCCATCTTGTCCATTTTTTAATTGAGAGTTTGCTGTTTTATAGTTAGTAATCATTACTACTTTTCCTAATATCTGTGCTTCAGTAACTGTTACTGCTTTACCCTCATATCTAGAAGGTTGAACATATAAATCACACTCTTTCATATAAGGATATGGATTTACTTTTTTCCCTAATAAAATAAAACTGTCTTCTAAATTATTTTCTTTGATTAAATTTTTCAATAATTCTTCATCTCTTCCATATCCAATAACATACCATTTTATATTTTTATATCCTCTATCATGTAAAATCCTTAATGCTTTAATTGCATTATCAAACCCTTTTGCTTCATCAAATCGACCAACTGATAACAATTTAAACAATCCTTTTTCCTTTTTAAAATCATCTATTTTTTCTAAAGATTGTTTTTTAATAAATTCAGGCGATGTTATATTTTCCATAACAATAATTTTTTCTTCTAAAGAAGGATACTTTGATAAAAAAGCATTTTTACATTCTTGTGATACAGCTACAATATAATCAAATTTATTCCACATTTCCAAATCCATATCTATATTAGTTTCTATTTTAGAATAATCTGTGTGTATCCATGCTATTTTAGTATTTGCATCTACCTTTTCACTTACAAAGTAGTGAGGCCATAAATAACTTATTGCTACATCATATTTTTTATTTAACTTAGGCATATATGGTAAAGTATACTTCCACATATATTGCATTTGACATGTTCCATTTCCTTTTGAATTAAAACGAGCTCTTAATCTTGCTAATCCTATTTTCATTTGTTTATTTTTAAAAATGGATGCTATATGCATTCTATAAGTTTTATAATATTTTGATTCTGGCAATAAATGATACTTGTCATTAGAAATAAATTTCATAAATTCTCCAGTGTGACTATATAGCATTAAATCTACATTATAGTTTTTATAGTCAAATTTATCTAACATACTTATTAAACTTCTTTCAACTCCACCTATTTCCATATCAAATGAAGAAATTAATATATCTTTCATATTTTATACCTCATATATCTTTAGTAACTTGGATATACATTGTTCTGTAGTATATTCATTTTCTCTTAAAGCTTTCTTAATATCTTTACTACTTAATCTAGGTGTATCTTTTAATTCTAAAATTTTATTAGCCCATGCTTCTACACCATCAGATAAATTTAATCGATTAAATAATCCTACTTTTAAATCAGCTTCATCTTGTATAGCTTCAGAAATAATACATGGTAAACCAGCTGTTTGAGCTTCTAATAATACAAGTCCCAATCCTTCATATATTGATGGAAATACGAATACATCCATGCAATGTAATAGATTATTTACATCATCTCTAATTCCTGTTAATATTACATTTTCTGATATATCATACTCTTTAATAATGTCTTCCAATTCCTTTCTCATAATTCCATCACCTATTAATAAAAGCTTTATATCACAGTTTTTACCTTTTAAAAATTTAATTATTTCTAAAAGAAATTTTTGGTTTTTAGCTTCATTAAAAGTTCCTATGTGTCCTATTACTATAGATTCTTCTAAATTATTATCTCTCTTAAATTCTTCTACAAATTTAGGTGAATAGCTAAAAATATTTTTATAATCTATTAAGTTTTGGAAATACATATATTTTTTATTACTAATAGCTTTTTCCCCAAACATATATATACCTGCCTTTTTGCTACATGCTAATAATTTAGTCGAATTTTTATTTATAAAATATCTCATTATTGCTATGTATATTTTTCGTTTAAGTCCTTCTTCATTATTTAAAGTTGTATGTGCATGAGATATTCTTATGTCTATATTATTTTTCTTTGCTGCTATCATAGCTATTCCAGAATTAAATAATGTGTGAGCATGTACTGCTTGATATGGTCCATTATTTCTTATAACATCTGATATTTGTTCAACAGATTCTTTTAACCCCACCTCTTTAGGTCTATTAATTTTTATTATATTCCCTCCAAGTTTTCTTATTTCATTATCATAATATCCATCACCATCGCCATGCACTAAAAAATCAAATTGTAATTTTTCCCTATTAATATTTCTATAGATATTCATAAGCATGGTTTCTGTACCACCTTTATTCATTCGTCCAACAATATGCAAAACTTTAATCATAATTTTTATCATCCTTAAAAATATTACTGTTTAATAATACAACTTTAAAATATTACTACCATATCCAAATCCATTCCATGATACAACCATTTGATAATAGAAAAATGCTAAATAGCAAATTATCATAGAATATCTCATCAATCGCTTTTCTTCTTTTTCAAAAATATTATTTATTAACCATGGTAATAAAATTAAATTGTACATTGAAAAATAAATAGGAAGTCTTCCTAGCATTATTCCACTTCTAGCTACCTTTGATATTATATATAATCCACTTGATACTAATGACATATTTATACTTAATTTTATAATTGGTGTCAGTTTATCCTTTATTTTATTTCTATATATAAAAGCTAAAATTATTGGAATGGATTCTATTAATATTCTAATTGGATTAGTTCCATCATCTGTATTCTTAAACTCTTCCATAGAACTTGCATAATCTGAATGTTCCACAGCAGTATCCAACATACCAGTAAATTTATCTGCAAATATTATTGCTAATATAATTATCCCAATAAACATCATCGTTCTTTTACTCCATGGCTCACCATTTACTATAAAATATATAGGTATAAAAATTAACGCCGACTGATGTATTGTTGACATAATTAAAACTATAATCATATATGGTATAATCTTTTTCCTTAATAACAATCCTGTACATGCAAACATTATCGAAGCAACTAGAAATTGTCTTATACCATTGAATAACCATGTATATTGACATGATGCTATAAATAAAAACATGCTAATTCCATAATTACAAGAATATTTATATATAGAATACATTACACATATTCCACTTATAGCTGCTATAATAAATAACCATACATGATAGTCTTGTGATATATATTGTTTTAAAAGTATTGATAAAAACATAAATCCAGGAGCTCTATTTCCATCTTCCATAATTAAATCCATTGCACTTGCTAAATTACTTGGATAATCATTGAAAGATGATATGTATGCTGATGTATCTGCCACACTACTTCTAAGTCCTGCAAATATTATAATAGGCAAAAACAATATCACTGCAGATAGTAAATTAGACCTTTCTTCATATAAACCATTTTCAAGTTGTATTTTTCTAGATGTAATATTGGAAATTACTGCCCAAAATATTACCCATATTAATATAAAATAATATACACTCATTAATTTTTCTCCCTTAATTCAATACATCCATCTTCCTTCTATAGTATCTTATAAATATCCATCTTGGAATAAATAGTGCTACGATATCTTTTAACATATATACATATGCTGATATAGATGCATTAAGCCTTCTATTTACCTTAAATTTTAAAACTAATCCCCTTAATCTTCTTTTTATATTTTTTCTTTTATATGTATCTACATTTTCTCTAACATAATATAAATTTTCTTGCAAATTATATCCTTTATAGCCTTCTTTTATAAATCTAGACCATAGCTCATAATCTTCAGCTTGAATAGCGTACCATTGTGTACTATATCCATTTAATTTTCTAATTACTTCAGTTCTAATTAGTATAGTTGCATGAAAGAATATTACACCTTTTTTTAAATAATATTCTTTTCCAAGACTCTCACCTAAAGAATGTACACCATGATAACCACTTTCATCAAAAGAAACCATATTTGTTCCAACTATAGATATATCCTTATTTTTTTCTAAAAAATCAACTTGCTTTTCTAATCTATATCTCTCTGAAAGATCATCTCCATCTTGCCTTGCTATGTATTTACCTGTTACATATTCTATACATTTATTTAATGTTGGTCCTAATGTCATGTTTTTATCATTTTTAAGTAGCTTTATTTTATTAGGATATATGTCTTTGTATTTTTGAGCTATTTTATAAGTATTATCTATTGAGCAATCATCACACATTATAAGTTCCCAATTATCATATGTCTGATTAATTATAGATTTTATAGATTCTTCTAAAGTTTGTTCACAGTTATATATCCCCATGATAATAGATACTTTTGGCTTATTCATCATTTCCCTCCATTTGTTACACCCTTGTTCTAAGTAATTCAATTGAGCTTAACATAAGATAAGACAACAATGACCATCTCTTTTTATTAAAGAAATAAAATATTTTCCAATGAATAGGAAAGTAACTTAAATCAAAATTATCATATGCTTCTTTTATTGTTTTATCTTCAAGTATAGACTTAACATTTTTAAATCTATTTATAGTTGTTAAATTATTATTTTTTTTACATACATGTAAACCTAAAGCTAAAACTCCTACACATATTCTATTCTCTAATGCTTTTGAAAAATTTTCATCTAAATTATAATGTTTAATAATGTCATCCATATATCTAAATAAGTTTTTCCATTGATTTGTTAAATTTTTATTATACGCAGATGTAACTGACTTAGAGTTTTGCTTCCAGTAATGATAATATGGTTTATTAATAAAGACTACTTTTTCTATATAGTTAAATAGTTCGAAATTAAAAAGAGTATCTTCTGCTGTTCCAATTTCTTTTAAATCTACAAATTTTATTTTATTAATTTTTATAATATTACTTCTATATAGCTTAGTACACGAAGATCCTAATGAATCTAAACTTTCTGGTTCTTTAAATTCTTCATTAAGTGGTCCAATTATTCTTCTATGTAGCTCTTTAAGCCTATCTCCTTCATATATAATATCTTCATCTAAGTTCATTATTTTTATTTTTGAATGATTTCCAAACTCTCTCATATATGAACATATTACTACTTCACTATTTGTATCTTCAGCCTTTATATACATGTCTTCTAACATATGTAAATCTACCCAATCATCACTATCAACAAAGGCAATATATTTTCCTGTTGAAGTTTCAATACCTTTATTCCTACTATCTGATACTCCTGTATTTTCTTTATCTATTATCTTAATGCGATTATCAAGTTGTTGGTATCTTGTGAGAATATCTAAACTTCCATCTGTCGATCCATCATTTACAGCAATTATTTCAATATCTTCTAAAGATTGATTTATTAAGCTGTTCATACATCTTTCTAAGTAATTTTCACAATTATACACTGGAACTATTACACTTACCTTATGCATAAACTATTGACTCTCCCTCTATCGTAATATTAACTTTCTCTACAGTTTCTTTTACTACCTTATCCTTATCAAAAATATCTTCCATATATCTTCTACCTTCTCTACCCATCTTCACCTTCTCATCAAAATCCATCTCAACAAAATCCCTCATCTTCTCATAAAGTGCCTCACTATCCTTCACCTTACAAGTCCAGCCATTAACACCTTCCACCACAGCTTCCTTACAACCATATATATCACTAGTAATCAGCACCCTGCCCATTGCAGCACCTTCTAACAACACATTTGCCATACCCTCATGATAAGATGGAAGTACTACACAGTGGCAATCTCTAATAAAAGGTCTCACATCTTCCTGATATCCATAATATTTTATAAAGCCATCCCTTTGTAACTCTTCTATCAACTCTTTGTAATCTTCTTCAAACCACCCTATAAAAGAAAACTCCACATTGGAATAATTCATTTTTATTTTTTTTATTGCTTCAAAGAGCTCATTTACACCCTTTTCAGCCATTATCCTCCCAATAAACAAAAACTTAACTACCTTGTCTGATGGCATTTCACAATATTCAAATTGTTGAAGATTCACTCCAGCTCCTTTTAGCACTATGGCTTGATCATCATTTATAGTTTTATCATCTATCAATACCCTAGCATTAGCTGTATTTTCAAAGAAAACTCCTTTGGCATTTTTCAAACCAATCTTATACAAACTACTCACTATATTTTTCAACATGCCACCCCTATAATAAGCACTGCCAAGACCTGTCACATTTGCCATAAAAGGAACACTATATAATCTACATGCCATTCCTCCATATATATTGCATTTAATTGTATATGCTAACACTAAATCTGGTTTTTCTTCTTTGATTAAATTTTTATAGTCATTTAATAATTTTAAATCTTTTATAGGATTTAAACTTTTTCTATCCACCTTTGTATCAATTACCCTAACACCCAAATCTTTTATTTTTTCTATATCTGGTGAAAAGGGAAGAGATATAATAACGTCATATCCCTCTTCTACAAGTTTAGAAACTAACTCTTTTCTAAATTTATAAATAGTGGCAAAGTGATTTGCTACTATTAGCAGTTTTTTACCCATATTAAAAACCCCTAAGTAAACGTATTTTTACTTTTCTAATTTTCCTTCAACAACCCCATCTTTTTTCAACACTTTAAATATAGTTAAAAAGAAACA
>OBKD01000162.1_pt1 | contig 15360 bp, 20 predicted proteins | sample 1481601 | NCBI WGS metagenome assembly OBKD01 (sample SAMN02044695, study PRJEB22538) | human gut metagenome
TATCCCAGTCGATATTACCATTCCAGGTGCTGACATCAATCAATTTTTCTTTCACGGTAGATACCCCATTTCCCTATAATAAACCTTTTCCGCTTCAACTTCCTTGGCTGTAATGCTGTCTATATCTTCGTCAGATACCTCCATACAAGCCTTTATTTCATCCTTGCTCTTACTATAAGCAAGAGCCTTGATTAGCTGTCTTTTAATTTCGTTTGTCATAATTACTCCTCCTTAACCTCGGGCAAGCCTGCAACGCTCGTAAGTACCGACAAAATACCAGCCAATAAGCTTGCAGAGCCAACCGCCAACCAGTTGACATCTTGCATTACTACCGCTACACCAATCGTAGCCACCGCTGTTTGAGCCATTGTCTTTATCGCTCTGATACCCGCAGCCTTAAGCCAAACATTTGTTTTATTTTTCATATTATTACTTCCTTTCGCTTTCTAAATCGGCAATTCTATGATTAATAATTTTAAGTTGTTCTTCTTGCACACTTGTTTTTTCTTCGAGATGATACATTCGTTCAACTAAATTATTATGTTTATCTACTTTCTTTTCTAATTCACTTATACGATAGGTTGTTAATTTATTACCTGCTAAAATACCGCCAAAAGTACCGATAAGTGCCAATCCACCAGAAATAAGTGCAGAAATTACACTTGAATCCGTATTTACCACCCCCTTAAATCTTAATTAAAGTGTTAGTATCTATACTAAAATACCTATTATCCCCAAACGAAAGGATACTTCCAGCAAGAACATTCGAGCAATCATACACACTTTTCATATCGTATACAGCATTATTATTTTGCATAAGTGGCTTGCTTTCTATAATTTCTACATTTTCATCTCGACTATAAAGCAAACGATTTGTTGTTTTGTAAGTTTCGCCCTGATGATTTTTATCTGTACGAATAAACTCCGACTTGCTTGCTATTGTATTAATACTATTGCTATAAGCTACAATGTTAAAATTCTGCTCGTGGTACGACATTAAATTGTACTTATAAGCATTCGGCAGAGATTGATTATAGTCACTAAACAACATTACTACTGTGTTATCGTTTGAAATTAACATAAAGTTAAATGTTCTCGTTACTATATCTGCTACGAATTTCGTAAGACCTAAAAAAAGCAAGCCTGTACTTGATTTATCCACATTATTGATTACTGTCTGTATATTATATTGAGAAGTTGCCCTATTAATCGCCACGGCTCTTATAAGCTTTATCTTATAGCAGTTATTCACATCAAAAATTACAGTAATGATATGAGATGAATCTTCATTAGCAAACTCTGCGTCAATGTCCGTTTCGCAAGTAATTCTGCTGTCTGCTGATGTTAATTCATTCGCAAATGCTTTGATAAAATCCTTTTCTGTTCCGTTTATGCTTATAATTTTATTCACATAAGACATAATATTTCCTCCTCATTATCTAAGTTTGATGTTGTACTTAATTCAGCGATGGGATATATAATTTCGATTTTATGATTGTTGAGCCATTCGACAACGCTTTCACTATCTTCATCACAAGTCCCTGTCGGCAAAACGATATAAAGTGCTTGCGAGCTGTTTATGTATATTGCCGTTTCAGTTACAGCAGTTAAAGTTTTTTGCTTACTTACAGATAATCTATTGCAATATACATTTGTTGCCCGTGGTTCTATTGGTTCTATAAATGTTGTTTTTGTATAGCCTATCGCAAAAAATCCGCTTGCAACCCTTAAATCTCCGCTCTTTATAATTGCCGTAATCGGAGTATCTCCGTCAATTACAGCGTATCCGCATTTTTTCTCAACTGATACTACACCATCTGTAATCGCAATTGTATCGCAAGTGTTATCAGGCAAACTATACAATTCTATACCATTTACTTTCCTGCACACAAAAATTGATGGATTATCAAGTGATTTAGTGCCACTGATTATTTCTATTATTTTGCCACTTATTATATCCGGTAGATTATAATACTCTATTGGTATACTAAATGTGTGTGTCTTTACTGCAAAATGTAGCGGCTTAACTGTATAATGGTCTGACTTGCCGCCGCTGGGCCTATCGAGCTTGCCTGATAGATGTTGCACCTGTTTTATTTGTCCTTTTAAAGCTATCATTGTGTAGCCTCCTTTTGCGTCACAGCTTTACATATATAAAACTCATCACAAGGCACTATCATATAATAATCGCCGTTTGCGGTCTGTAAACCAATGTCAAAGTAATATCGCCCAAACGCTAGCTCGGCTGTGTCCGTTGGTGTAAGTTTGATAGTACAAATACCGTCAACAACATCTGCAGAAGTAAGCGTTTTTACTATGTTATAATCGCTGTTTTCTGCATTTTCTTTGACGCCGAATATGATTTTTTCGCCGTCTTTAAGCGTGTATTGCTCGCCGTTTTCGTCCTCGATATTCAGGTTTAAATCGTTTGTTGTGCCTCTGATTATGTTAATCATCTAATCACCCCTATTCACTATATCCCCAAGCGTGTAGCCCATTGCCGAGGTCTATATCCGTTACATTATGACCAAAGAGTTGATTGCAAAAGAGTTGATTGCAAGTGAAGTTATTGCTTAAATTTAAGCCGCCCTCCTCTGTATATCTAAGCTTATTTACATATACTTTTTGACTTTTATCGTACACACTCCAGGTCATTGCGTCTCCGTCTATCAAGTCAAATGTAAGACCATACTGTCCTGTATCGCCACCGCGAATACCTATCTGACCTATCTCAGTATCACCACGCCAGAATTTAATACCGTCCTTACTTACGGTCATAAGCTTGTTACCATCGCTATTATTAACTGTAATAGTATTGTTTACGCTGTCTAATTTCATTGTTCCATCATCAGACACAAGCACGCCGTTTTCCATTTTCCAACCGGCAATAGAGCCTATTGTAGCAATAATTTTAATACCCTGTAGGACACCTATTGTGATACGGTCTGCAACGATAGCGCCGTCCATAGTCATAGCAAGTGGAAAAGGACCTTTATAGCCATTGCTACTAAATCCAAAGCCATTCACATTAAATCGCCATATCTTCGTTGCTGTATTTATATCTGGTGTATTCATAATAAGCAATTCTGACGGCTTTTCAGACGGATTTAGTACAACATATCCGCCACTTGCACCTGTGATTAGTGCTGTTGCAGTTTCTATTGCTTTTTGCCAAGCACTTGGCTGTTTATCTACGGTTGTGCTTATCTGATTAATTCTCGTAGTATTATCAATGAGTTTTCTTGAGATTTTTTCAGGCGATGTTGAAAGAGTAACCGTGTTGTTGAGCGGTTCGTTTGGGTATTCTTTAATTTCAACAACTGTATGCTCAAGGCGTTTATTTCTTCTGCGGTCTATAAGTGTAATTACGCTATTAAGCCTTATGTAAAATTCAGAATATTCTATCTTATTAAGTCTTGCAAGGTCGATAATTTCACACACATAAGACCGTTCCGGTACAGCTAATTCTTTTAGCTTTTCCTGAGCATCTACAAGTAAACTTTCAGCTTTCGTATATCTTTCATCTCTCCAAACGGTTGCAATAACCTTATTGCTATAAGAGTTATTATCAATATATTCTTTCCCGTTGTTGATTTTGGCAAAAGATAACCCGTCTTTGCCATAAGCATAAAGACGGGTAGCAAAGCCACTTGAAGAGCCTTTGAAAGTCAGCTCTTTTAAATTTAACTCATCACTAAAAAATACATTATTTGCAAGTGTTGCTGGCACAGAAACATTAAGTATTTTGCGTATATTATCCACATCAAAAGATACATTGTACATTGTTTTATTTGTACAATTATTAACAATATCGAGTGGTGTAACATCTGTTAAATCAAAACTGCGTTTTGCAGTAACAAGACCTGCGCCAACCACGCTCCAGCCCGTGCCGTCAAGTGCTGTCGACATAGCTTGAACGAAGCTTATAGTATCATACTTAAAAGTGCTAAATATCTTACTTTTTAGTTCGTCAAGGTCGATTTCAGCATTAACAGTAGCTATTGTTCTGCGTTCATTTATGCTCTTGATATTGTAATAAGTACCATCATATTCAATGCGTTCTTCTTCGGCTATCAGGCGATATTCTGGGCTTTGCGGTGATATATCGAACTGCATTGTTTTACTGCCACCAAGCGATGATGTTATGCACCAATTCGATATGCACGATAGAAGATAAACTTTCCCTCCGCTGTATAATTTCATTGCTTTCATAATTCACCTCATATAAATGTAGGATAATATTCAGTTACAAACTCAACTTTTACTGGTGATGAGTGTTGAGCTATGTATATGTTTTTGCCTGGATGTAACTTTGGAAATTCTACAACATTAGAATCTCCGAAAGCGTTAAGCCCGTTTTTTGTAACCTTGCAGTTTATGCCATCAAACACAACAACATCTCCTGAATTAGTCTTATCCATAGAGTAAGAAACTGAATTAGAGCCATATGACATAATAAATTGAAGCCTTGTATTATCGTTGCACCCTGTGATAGTTGCTGTTATTCTGCAATCTGTATCAACTGTTGATGAGCAGTATAATTCCGAACTTTTTATAGTCGCTAATGATAAATGCCTTATGCCTGTGAATGAATATGTAACCTCAAGGCAATTACCATCAAAGCTTTCATTACTTATAGAATTAAGCACGCACCTGTAAAAATATCCGTCTGGCAACGATATATCAACGATGTTTCCGAACAGAAGATTATCAAGCCTTGACTTTTGCAATGCTACTGTGTGCATTTTAGCGAGCATACCATTTTGCTGTGTTTGAGGTTTAAAAACAAGTACGGTACTTATAGCTCGTTGTCCGTAGTCAGTATGAAAAAGCTTAGGGAAATTAGCGTTATAGCTTGTACTTGTTGCTGTTGTTAATTCAGTACCGCCAATACTAAAACTTAATAGCCTGGCACCGTATTCTGCGATGTTATTATTATCAATCATCATTTCAACCAAGTTTATCACCCCTTTATAAATGCCAGTTCCTCATCAATATAAGGTACTGTAGCCACCGCAAACTCTCTGCCGTCAATGTTTATGTGAGTTGTTATATTTCCGCTCGCCTTAATACCACTATTGCCATCTGATTGAGTATCATAGTTATTAGCATTTTTTGTTGCTACATTTAAACCTATCTCTCCGGCTTGCGCTAATACAGCAGTTTTCAGCCTTGCGGTCATTTCGGCATTGGTATCAAGCATTATGTCATTGTTTAAGCCACTTGATATAGTTCCCGATACAGATTCAGCTAAATCTTTAGCTATACCTGCAAGTTTTTCAGCTCTATCTTTTAAACCGAGTTCCAAGCCTTCTACAGTGTACTGCCCAAATGAACGCATTAATTTCGATGGAGAGTTAATTTTGTTATAACCTTGGTATGTGCCACCAAATACACTGGCAACTATATTTGCTACATTTGACAAACCAGGCAACTGAGATAATACGCCATTTATAAGACCAATAACGGTATTTTTACCGTTTGTATACATATCATTGCTTAAACTTCTGCCCGTAGGATTCTTTATTGCATTTGCTACAATATTCGCAACGGGTGACAAACCTGGTATTTTTGATAAAATTCCATTTTCTAAGCTTGTAATAGATTCTTCGCCATTTTTAGACATATCGTTACTTAGCTCTCTACCTGTTGGCTTTTTCAAAGCTTCCGCTGCCGCTTTTCCTTGCTCGTACATCTCAGGTGGTAAGCTGTCAAAAGCCTTTATCCATTCATCATAAGTGTCGCCAAGTTTTTCTCTTACATCATATGGTAGATTTTTTAAAGCTTCTCTTGTTTCATATACACTTCTCGCTGTGGTATCTGAGCATTTTTCTCCGCCCTCTGTGGTTTTTTTAGCAAGATTAAGAATCGAATCAATCTCTTTACCTGTTTCTTCGTTCCAAACTTCTGTGAGTTTGGTTTGATAACCAGCTAAAGTATCAGTATATTCCTTCGTGGCATCTTCTTGCTTTTTTTCGTATTTAGCTTTAAGCTCTGCATACTTTTTAGAAGAATCCCACTGATTAGCATTGATTTTTGCATATTCGGCATTATACCATTCACCGTTTGATTTTAACTTCTTTTTATAATTTTCGTCTGCTTTAGCAATGTTATCGTTAATTGTTTTATTATCATTAAGATACTGAGTACCCGAAAAATTCAACTGTTGATAATGCTTTTCAATTATACCGACAGTCTGACTTGTGGTTTTCTTTGCCGCTTCAATAGTTTCTTTCTTTGTTTTAAATGCGGCTTTAACCTGATTGTTATACCAATCTTCGTTATACTTCTTAGAAGTTCCAACAAGCGTTTTAGCGTAAGCGATTTGTTCGCTGCAAGTTTTTTCCGCCGCTTCTGTAACTTTTGCTTCTGCTTCCTCGGCACCTTTGATATACTGTTGAGATTGTTCCAAGAAATCATCAGCATTACCAGATAAGCCATAATCTGTAACAAAAGCTTGAGCTAATGTTTGTGCAGTATCAGCTCTATTTAGTTCAAGTTTGAGCTGTTGTTCTGCAATGCTTTTTTGTTTTTCAATAAGCTTATCAAGCTCATCAACTTCATTTTGTGTCAGTTCTCTTCGTTCATCAGACGCAAGCTTTACAACAGCGTCAATTTTATCTTGGCAAGCTTGCATATCTTTTTCAAGCTTTTCTTTTGTTTCCTCAGGTATAATAAGATTTTCGTCAACACCATCAAGTGAACTTTTTGCATTATCTATGCCCTCTTGGAATTTTCCCATTTGACCATAGGCATTTTCCAGTGAATCGGCAAGATTATCCGTTGCTTCCTCGTAATGTTCTTGGGATTTTTCAAGTTCTTCTTGTGATTTTTTTAAATCTGCTTCGGCATCACTGGTTTTATTAAGCCAAGAGGTAAGTGTCATTATGCCAGTTACAAGAGCAGCAACAGTACCTACAATTATTCCTATTGGATTAGCTGACATAGTACCATTAAGCATTCCTTGAGCCATATTAGCAAGAAGTGTAGCTTCACGATAAGCTTTAATTGCCGTAACTGCAGTTATAACAAGTGGAGCTATGGTATCAAAGTTATCAATAAGGAATCCTATCACTTCTGTACACAAAGGAATAACATTGCTTGCAAGGTTAGCAATCTGTTCTGCAAGTTCACCTATAAATCTGCCTACTTTAACAATCGCAGTTTTCAAACCATTACTATTAAAAAGCTTTGTTATAGCGTCTATGCACTTTCTAACAGGTGTTTGCACCTCTTTTGGCAATAAAGATACAAGTCCGTCTGTTATAGCCTTAACAATCTCTTTTGCGGCTGTTAATAGCTTATCCTTATTGTTTTTAATAGATTTTATAAATGACTTTATAAGTGCAACTACACCCCTTACAACAGTTCCTGCATTGTTTGCAAGGTTCATAATGCCATTTACGATAGAATCGATTATAGATTCGCCTGCTTTTAGCAATTCGCTTTCGTTTGCACTTATTGCGAGTATCAAATTTTCGATTATAGCGACTGCTCCGTCAATAAGTTCAGAGCCATAGCCTGCAAAATTAATAATACCTTCAATAATCGCTTGCACTATACTTCGTCCTGCATTAAGTAGTCTTGAGCTGTTATCCCTAATGCCATTCGCAAAACTATCAATAAATTGCAATGCAGAATCAATCATCTTCGGAGCATTTTCCGCTGCTTTGGTAGCTATTTCACCGAAGATGTCACCAGCTGTTTTCACAGCACCTTGCAAACCACCATCTGTAAAAGCTTTTGAAAGTTCATCAATATATTTTGTTCCAAGCTGTACAGCACCGCGAAGGTCTGTATCTAAAGTTTCATAAATTGTTATACCGAAACCCTCAAGAGCTGATTTTGCAATCGTAATATCACCTTTTAGGTTATCGTTAAGGGTATCAGCCATTTGCTTTGCTGCACCATCAGCGTTACTAATATTGTCAGTCAATTTATTAAAATCAGCGTCACTTGCGTTTATTATAGCAAGCATACCAGACATAGCTTCTTTGCCAAAAAGTGTTGATGCAGTCGCTGCTTTTTCAGTTTCTGAAAGTTTTCCAAACTTTTCTCGTAACTGTATAATAATATCTCTCAGACCTAAAGCATTGCCGTTACTGTCGGTCATAGATATACCAAGCTTGCTCATTTCGCTTGCCATACTTTTTGTTGGTGATGCCAAATTAGATAAAGCAGTTTTTAGGCTTGTACCTGCCATTGAGCCTTTTACACTTGCATTAGCCATTAGACCAAGTGCAAGTGAAACATCTTCAATGGAATAATTCATAGAGCCAGCGAGAGGTGCTACATACTTAAAGCTTTCGCCAAGCATTGAAACATTTGTATTAGCGGAGCTTGAAGCTGTAGCAAGGACATCTGCAAAGTGCGTACTGTCTTTTGCAGAAAGTCCAAATGCTGTAAGAGCGTCCGTTACAATATCTGATGTGGTTGCAAGGTCTAAGCCGTCGGCGGCAGACAAATTCATTATACCGTCAATACCATCAAGCATAGATTTAGTGTCCCAGCCAGCCATAGCCATATACTGAAAAGCTTCCGCAGATTCAGTGGCAGAAAACTTTGTAGTTGCTCCCATCTCTTTCGCTTTATCTGTAAGAGATTGAAGGTCATTTCCAGTTGCACCAGAGATAGATGATACTTTCGACATAGCTGCTTCAAAGTCCATACCTACCCTTGTGGCAGCTGTACCTATAGTTCCAATTCCTGCTGAAACTGTCGCTACTGATGTTGTAACTACTGATGTAAATTTTCCAATCATATCAGTAGCTTTAGAAGTCACTGTACCTACTGTTCCTACACCAGTTTTAGCAAGTTTTTTTAACTTAGATAAGCCAGTAGAAAAACCGTTGCTGTCAATCTTAGTATCAAATTTCAAACTTCCGTCATAGCTCATATTCTCACCTACTTTCTTGCAAAATAAAAGCGCACACCATTTCTGATGTACGCTTGGGTATTAAGTTGTTTTACTTTTTCTTAAAATATTCAGAACATTCCTTTTTCACTTTAAAATATATTTCTTGATAAGGCTTTATACTTTCTAACTCGGCTAACTCAGAGTCAGAATAACAAATATTCTTTCCTAACTCTTTCGCTTGTTCCGATAACTTCAAGAAATTTTTTGAATAACTTCTTTTCATCTTAGTATATCCACTAAAAGACTTAGGAGCAATATTTGGCAGATTTTTGCATAACCATTCATACTCCCGTTTATCTTTCTCAGTTATTTTATTTAACCTTATTTTATAGGGCTCAAACTGCTGTTCGTTTTCCATTTGTTTTAGCCACATATTATAATCTTTTTTCTCTTTTGATTTTCTATCATCAATAAATGGTCTGTTACTGTATTCTATAATATTCATACTTTTGGGACAATAAGTAGGTTCTGAAATACCATAAATTACAGGGAAAAAATTAATACCTTGACAAGTACAACCATAATTAATGGGCATTTTGGGAAAACGCTTATCTTTTCCTGATATACTAAACCAACGACCTCTATATTTTGCACATTCAGCACAGCAAGCTAATCCTCTAGTCGCTTCAACCAAATCGGTTCCAAGTGAAGCTGCATCCTCGATAATTTTTTTGTAAACTTGATTATTAAACTCCGCTCGTGTTATTTTTTTGCCATCAAAGCATTCAATTATTTGATTCTGATACCAATCTCGAAATGTCAAAATTATCAACTCCAAAAAATTATCAATACAATATTAAACAATCTTGTATAAAAAACACATAGACACTGTCGCTTGTTTCATCATACACAGATGAATTATCTATTTCCCCATATATTGTAATAACATCGCCTTCTTTTATAGTTGCGGCGTCTGCATCGTCTATTTCAAACATCACTTGAGTATCAGCTGACGGCTCATCAGTTTTGAGTGTTAAATAGTTTTTTTCTGTTACTTTGAACATTGTATCTACTGTGCCTGTTACTGTTGCAGTCTTACCATCGACATTTTTATTGTTAGTTTTCAAATACTTTTCAAATTCATCATTGCTTGAAAATATGAGTTTTGACTCGTCAGTATAAGGTTTATAACTATATTCCGATTTGCTTGTACTACTTTGACTGTTTGTTTCAGAATTTCCAACATTATCTATGCCCTCTTGAAATTTGCCCATTTGGTCATAAGCTCCTTTTAGTGAGCTTGCTAAATCGTCTGTAGCTTTTTCATAATTTTTTTGCGATTCAGAAAGTTCAGATTGTGTCTTCTCAAGTTCTAATTGAGCCTCGGATTTTCCGTTACACCCAGCAAATGCCGATAAGACCAACAAAGCCGCTAAAATAGTTGAAATCGTTCTCTTTTTCACAAAAATACACCCCTTATTAGTTATTTTGTAGATATTATACACCAAATAACTGCAAAAGTAAAGAATATTTTTATTTCTTCATCAACATTTTTTCAATTTCGCTAATTTTCTCATTTTCGCTTTGGCTTTTAGGTAAGGCGTGTAGTCTTTTCATCTTACTGTAAAACTGACGCTCGCTTGCAGACATCTTACTGCTGATTTTCATAGTACGATAGCCCATAATTTTCACAATCTCACAATCATTTGTAAGTGATTTAAATAGAGCGTTGAATTTCCACCAGTGCAAATATTCTACGCTTTCTAAATCTATGCCATATTGTTGCATAAACGCTGCATAGATATAGCCGTCATCATATTCAAAATCATAACAGCGACTATTTTCTGATTGCTTAGAACTGCTTTCTTCTCTATCTTTTCCGCAGGAATAAAACCAAATAAGCTTGTCAACTGCTTCATTGAGATTGGTAGGTAATACAGAATAAAATAATTGTAAAGCATTAGCTATTTTAAGATGTTCAGGAAAATCCTCGTCAAACATCATCTGTTCAAATAATATTGCTGTGCGGAAGTCTGAATTTATTTCAACCTCCGCACCGTCAATATTAACGCTCTTTGGAGCATTATCTATAAGCAGGCTCATTCTCTTTTAACTCTCGCAATAGAATACTTATTGAACAAAGTTTCGAATTTTTCGTTTTGCTCTGCCTTAATTTGCTCTATTGCTTTGATAACTTCACCAAAAACATTTATGCAATCGAAAAGGTTCGAACCGTTTTTAATCAACTTTTCCGCTGTTCCTTCTCCAAAAAGTTCATCTATAAATCCTGCGATAGCTTTACACTGATTTCTAACAGCTTCCGATTCAGCCTTTGCTTTCTTTGTTGCGTTTTTGCACTCATCAAAAACTTTTTTGCTTGCTATTTCAACCTTTTCGAGAACATCTGCGTCAAGAAAATCGAGGTCCTGAACCTCGTGTCCCATAATAAGCATTATTTATCACTCCTTTGCTGTAAAGGTTCTTGTGCTTGTATTAAATGTGCCCTCAATAATCTCACCGGCACCAAGCAAATTACCGCTTGCACCGAGGTCGCCATCATCATTAGAAAAGCTTGCAAGTTCAACTGCGACCTTGATTTTTCTTGCATTATATGTATTTTCAGTGCTTGCAACAGGGCTACTCATATCTACCATAACATAATCTCGTTCTGCATCTGCACCAGTGAGCTGTTTTTCGCCAACCTTACAAATAAATTCAACAGCTTCCTGCTCACGAATCTGGTCAAGCTCAAATGGTGTTGACCAGTCATATCCGTTTATAGTCTTTGTTGCTGACTTATCACAAACATATCTTCGTGATTTTGTCTGTGCAGCAGGGTTTTCTTCAAGGCTTTTAAAACCTGCACCCATAAAAGCAAAGTTTGGTGCTTCTGCACCTGCCTCTGCTACATCAATGTAGTTTGCAATAGTTCTTCTTTGTTTAATACTCATTGTTTAAATCTCCTTTATATAAATTATATTTTGCGGATATTTGCAATTGATACTGCACCGCATCATTCATATTTTCATTAGGTATTGCATAAAGCATACCGTTTGCACAAGTTAGTTTGCGAAGTTCGCAACTAAAAATTTTGTTTCCAACTTCAAACTCGAACTGTTGACCCTTAGCATAGTTTTCAAGCCACATTTGCAGTTCAAGCAGGACGCCACTGTTTATAATACGGTCATAATCGTTTATAGATTGATACACCGCATAAAGCGAAAATGTATGCTGACGAACCTCATCACCGTTCACATAACGCTTAATAAGCGTATCTCCGCTTGAAGACAAACCGTAGTTCGTAGGAGTATCTTCTGTAAAATCAACATGAATTTCATTGCACACCTCTGCAATCTTAGGAAACTCCTGTACAATGCTTTTTACAAATTCAATTATATTCATAAAAGATTTTGTGCTCCTTTCAAAATTTGTTCCTTGCGGTCAGCTTTCATTCGTTCGAACCATAGCTTACCAGCTCGAGGGTGCCTACTCTTGTTATAATGCAAATCCTTGCCAGTAAGAACTTTACTTTCTCCCTTGCGAGCGTAAGATGAGCCTGTAATACTTGAGACCATCAGCTTGCCGTAATACTGGTATCGAGCGTATGGTGAGTTATATTTTATCTCACCACTGCCAATAACCGTTCCACGAGTAGCTGACTGTATCATCTGTCCGCTTAGCATTGGAGTGTATGGAACCATCAGTCTTATGCACTCGCTGTCAACAAATTGCTGTGCCTTTGCAAACTTGCTTGTATAAGTTTTCTGTATATCTGAGTTCAGAATTAACTTTCCATTCAGCTGCATAAGTTCACCTACTTTGCTGATATTTCGATATGCGGAAGGTTTCCGAACATATAATCATCTATGCTCATAACAGTAACAGCATTGTATGTATTTTTAAAGCTTTTCATACTCTCTGAAATTGTTTGCTGATTTGTATTATCAAAATCAAAGTCGCATAGTCCTCTTACAAGCATATCCTTAGCCACTGTGAGCGGTTTAACATCATCGGAGTATAAATATATCGTTGTGCTATCCGCTGTCTGTAAACCACTTCTAAGGACATTTCCTGCTTTATTTTCACGCCAATAGACGCCGTTTATGATATGCCTTGTAAAACCTTGCGTAGCTTTATTGTAAAGATATAGCGTACAATCTGCGTTTTTTAACATCACCTAAGCCCCCTATACAGCAAGCCTGTGTTTGACAACCATTTATACACTATTTCTCGTATATCTGATTTCAGGTTTCTTTGTTTGTTGGAAGTGCTTTCGTATGACTTTGACCAGCCACCAACACTTTCAGATGATACACCGTCGTTATCTGATTGCTCATAGCTATAAAGCTTTTCCGCAAGCTCACAACAACACATTTTTACACATTCGGGTATATCGCTTTCGTCAATGTTATCACAAGTATAAAGCTTGATTTTCTGCGTTGCCGACCTTGCATAAAAAGAAAAAGCGGTATCAATAACCGCCTTTTTACCACAAAGATAATTGTTTTTATAGAAATCCTCGTCTGCATAAATTGTCATTGATACCACCTACTTTCATCACTTTTTAAACTTTGCAATGACAACCTTTGATTCATCGCTAAGTGCAGCAATATAGTGTTCATCTGCAGAAATAATTGTCTTTCTTGCGAGAGTTTTACGCTCTGTTTCAATATTTACATTACGCTTCAGATAAACTGTAAGTGCTGCAGTTTCGTCCTCTGTTTCGTTATCCTGATTCAACTTAACAATCGGATTAAAATAGCAAGGTGTAGTTACCTTTGTGACCTTATCGCCTACCTTAGCATTAGGAAGTGTTTCCTGAACTTCGGCAATATTTGAATTTGTTGTTGCTGTTCCTGAACTATCAAACTTATACCATTCTGAATATAAAGGAACTTTCTTTGATGGAACGATTCTTGTATTGGCAATCTTTCCAATTTCTCCTGTCATAATAACATTGCCTGTATACTTATCAGCAGAGATAAAGTCATTATCCTTTCTAAGTACAGTAACCTGGGCAGGAGCGACAAACATTACCTTTTCTGTGTTGACTTCTTCATTAAATAGGTCAATGGCATCTACTATCTGAGCATATGAAATAACCTTTGATGAGCCATCAAAAATAAGCGGAGCTGTAAGCAATTCTTCAATTGAATCATTATCAACCTTTGAAGCAATAGCTTTAGCAAGCTGATTATTTGTTTCACCAACAGGATTTCCATAGCCACTAAGAATAGCTTCATCTGTAAGTTCAACTGCTTTCATAGCTTTCTTAACAGTTACTTGACGAGTGGAGGCTGTAAGCTTTGTTGTGCCTGCCTCAACGCCTTCTGCAACATCTTCGGCATCACCAATGTAATTATATGACGGCACTGTGATAGTTGAGCCGGGTGTGCCTACAAGCGTATTATCAATCTTTGCAATAGGTGTTACTACCATCTTTTTGTCTACCTTTGCGGAAATCATATCCGCCATAACCTCTGGGTCTATGAGGTCGCTAAGCTTTGTTGTTTCTGACATAAATTATCATCCTTTCAGTTGATTATATTTTTCAGGGTCCGACTTTTTGAGTGCAAGCCTTTGCATATACCCCATTTTTGCAAAAGCTTCTGTTGAAATACTTGAAGGATTGCCTGTTCCAGTAGGAGCAACAGGTTTACTAATAGGCTCATTTGATTCAAACAAGTAATCATTATCTGTTTTGATAGCTTCGATTGCTGTTTTTATATCCTCACTTTGATTATTGGAATTTTTAAGAGCTTCAATATCAAGCAATGCTTTTACTGCTTTAGCATTTCGTGCCTTACTGGATCTTATTGCACTATCAAGCACCGCACTAAATTCCATATCAGCGATTTTTGATTGATATTCAGTTTCCTTGTTTTTAAGGTCGTTATTCAATGTTTCAATCTTGCCTTGCAATTCCTTAACATCAATTCCGTCAAACTCCTTGAGGGCGTTCTGAGCCGTTTCAAGCTGTTCCTTATAGTTGTCTCTTTCGGCTTCAAGTCTTGCCTTTGTCTTTTCAATATCCGAGCCGTTCTCGCTCATTATTTTATCAACAATTTCCTTTTCAAGACCTAAATCCTCTAAAAATTTTCTTTGCATATAAATGCTCCTTTCGATACGCTTTTTACGAGGTTGCTTCTCATTCTATCCGTAGTTTTACGACTTCGGAGCGGTCAATTTTGGGCATTAAAAAAGCACCTTGATTTCTCAAAGTGCTTAGTTTCTTTTTATGAATCTTTCTTCTATAAATTCTCGGAAGTCCATTGTTTCACCTACTTTCGGGCATAGAAAAACCGCTTTTAAAGTAAAATGCTTTAAAAACGGTTATAAAATATATTTATTTGTTTAAACAAATAACATTGTGACGGTTACGAATCACCTGAGCGTAAATGTCCTTATCGCTATCCCCATTCTTTGAAAGACAAGATATAACATCATTCAAAAAATCATTATAAATATCTCTTTTTTGAGAATAGCAATATTCTAAGAAACAG
>OBKD01000165.1_pt1 | contig 14861 bp, 18 predicted proteins | sample 1481601 | NCBI WGS metagenome assembly OBKD01 (sample SAMN02044695, study PRJEB22538) | human gut metagenome
CAAACAAAGAGCGAATACATTGATTCATTAATCACAGATTGTGCGAATGATTATATGTTCAAAAGAGTAGTAGAAATAAATATCATGGAAAAGCTTAACGAGTTGGGTTTTAATTGTAGTTCGTTGAATATGAAAATAGAACATGATAAAATTATGATAAAAACTAATTGTTATTACAATAACTATATGGTTAGTATCATAGCAGAGTCTACATTTGATTTTAAGGTTAAAATTTTGAAAACAATTAAAAGAGCAGAAATTTATACATTGGAGGATTGAATATGGCTAGGAAAGTTAGCAGAAGAGATTTATTAGAGCGTGAATACAGAGCATTAGTTAAAGAATTTAATGAAAGGGCAAAGGAAATTAAAAAAGCTGGAAAAACGTCGAAAACTGTAGATTATATAAAATCTACAATCAGTTCAGGTGCAATTGGTAAAAGAGGGAATTTATTGCATCGTTTAAAATCTAGGAAAATTAGCAACTACGAGGAAGCAATACAGTTATTAAAGAAAGTCAGAAACTGGAAATCTGCAACCTTAGAAGGAGTAGCGGAAATAGAGATGCAAAGAGTAGAAAAAATAAAAGAAAACTATCCTGAACTTGATAGAATGTCAAGTGAAGAAATAGTTGAAATGCTTAATTTTTTAGGCACTACTAAAGGGGTAGAATCTAAAAATAAGTATGACAGTGACCAGCTGATTTTAGCAATAGGTATGCAAAAAATAGATAATAGAAATAAATCTATTAAAGATATATACGATGAAATTCAAGAGTCTGATAAAACACTAGCAGACTACATTAGAAATTCATTAGAGCAAAATAAAGATAAAAACTGGATTCCATTTTAGTAACTATTAACAAGGGGGTGTGTAAGAATGCCGTATTTAAGAAAACCAGATATACTGCCAGATAGCCGTCTATCTGGTTTTTATTATACATATTCCTTTGAGTCAATAGAGAAAAAAATAGATTACTTAGTGAATAATGACGGTCTTCTCTTAAACAAAAAAGGTAAAGCATTATTATCCACTCCAATAACATTTGATATTGAAACGTCTTCGATGCCAGAAAACGATCCGCATAACCCGAAGGAATACATGTTAGGTTTTCCCTACCTATATCAGCTTTATTTGCTCGACACTGTTTTCTTTTGCAGGACACGAACTGAGTGTTATATGCTTTTTTCTGAAATAGAGAGAGTTTTGTTAAAGCATAATATTCAAGCTGTTTGCTATGTACACAATCTCTCTTTCGAGTATCAGTTTTTAAAGTCAATTTTAAATATAGATTTTACTAAGGTTTTTCTTGTAAAGAATAGAAAAGTAGCAAAATTTGAGTTAAATTCTGATACGATTATTTTTCGCGACAGTTATCTGTTGTCTAATATGTCATTAGCTAAGTTTTGCGAAAATTACAACTCGGTAGAATATCAGAAAGACAAAGAGCTAATAGACTATGAAATTATTCGCTATCCGTGGTCTGAATTATCGAATGAAATTCTATATTACTCTGGAATGGACGTAATCACTTTGTATCATGCTGTTATGTCAATAATGGCAAAAGAAGGTGACAATCTTAAAACAATTCCAATGACAAATACGGGATATGTCAGACGATCATATAAAAAAGCGTGTTTAGGAAGTACATACAACGGAGGGTCGTACCGTGCTAAATCAGAAGCAAAATTTAAGCAGAAAAAAACATATAGACAAAAATACATGGATAAAGAAAAGATAACACTAGAGCAGTATAACTTATTGTTGAAAGCGTTTCGTGGTGGCAATACACATGCTAACCGCTATAAAGTGGGTAGAATAATATCTAATGTAACATCATATGATTTTGCTTCGTCCTATCCTGCTGTAATGATATGTTCAGACCAGTTTCCGTCTGGACGATTGATGGAATGTACCAATTCTGTTCAGACACCAGATGGAATTGATTACTATATCAAAAATTACTGGTGTATTTTTGAAGCTGTTTTTGAGGATGTTCAGTTAAGAGATAATATTAAAACACCCGTTCCATACATTCCAAAGTCAAAAATGATATGCCCAGCATCTGCATACAATACAGGTATTTTTGATAATGGCCGCCTGATATCACAAAAGGAATCGTTTGAATTTAGTTTTTTGGGTTGTGAATATACCATTATTAAGAATCAATATGTAGGTAAAATGAAAATAACAAAGGCATACTACACAACAAAAGGATATTTGCCCGATGAAATACGAAAAGAGTGTGCGAGTTGGTATACAAAGAAAACAGAGCTAAAGGGTATTGAGGGCTCTGAGTACGAATACATGAAGTCAAAAAACCGTGTAAATGCATCGTTCGGCATGATGGTTGAGAAAATCGTAAAAGATATATTGGATTTTTCGGGGAATTTAAATGAATTAACATTACGAACTCCCACTGAAGAGGAAGCAAAGAATCAAATTGAATCGTATTATGATGTAAGAAGTGGAAAGTTTTTAAATTATCAGTGGGGGGTAACGGTTACTGCTTTAGCCAGAGTCCGTTTACAGGAGTTGATCGACCTAACATACAAAGATTTTATTTATGGCGATACTGATTCTGTTAAAATCGAGAACGGAGAAAAGTATAAAGAATTACTAGAAAACTACAATAAACAATGGATTGAATATGCAGAAAATTGTGATGTATCGTTCAAAGCATATACGAAAAAAGGCGATCTGCAAATTTTAGGTATCGCGGATTTTGATGGATTTTATAAACGATTCATAACTCTCGGCGCAAAGAAATACGCTTATGAGGATGAAAACGACAATTTGCATATCACAATAGCAGGAGTCCCTAAAAAACTAGGAGCAAAGCTTTTAGGTAAAATTGAAAATTTTAAAGTAGGCATGCATTTTATGGTAGGAGCTGATGGAACGCTGGAAGATCGGCAAGCATGGAAAAAACGCTTACTGTATAATGATACTGACAATTTCGATCTCACTATTGATGGAAACATTCTACACATCGGAACATACATTGCAATGGAAAGAACCTCCTACGAATTATCAATTGCTGATGAGTACGAAGAACTTATTTCTTCTTTGAAAAATGATGAAATATATGAAAAAGATGATATATGGGGTTGACAAACATCTAAAAACGCGCTAAGATATATATGTACCGGATAGAGGGGTTCGGATAATAAAATACAGATTGTCACGGGTGAAACCGCTGGATTTTATTTACGAATGATAAACGGTGTCAGAACTTCTCTATTGCAGGTACTACAAAATATAAATAAAAAAGGAGAATGAAAACATGAGTGCAAGAGTAATTAAAACAAGTGAAGGTTTAACCGCAAGAAAAGTTCTGTCTTATACCTCAAGAAATGATGCTATTCCCATGAAAGAGTTGGCTAAGGGAACGATCATTCCTTTTAAAGGTTATATTGAACAGGAAATTATAAATGAAAATACTGGAGAGGTGTTCAATTCTCTTCTCATCATTTCTGAGCCTGATGAATCAGGTTGCGACGCATTATACGCGACCAGATCGGAAAGCGTAATGCGTTCTTTATCAGATATTATTGATACGCTCACAGATATGGGAGACACTGACCCGTTCTCAGTTAAAGTTGATAAATTAAAATCTAAAAATGGGCGCGAGTTTATTACTCTTAGTCTTGCTGATTAAAGGAGAAATATGGCAAAATATATTACAAGAACTATTATTGAATATAACACAGAAGTTAGATTTGTAAAGGATGGGCAGCTTGATATATATAAATTGGACGGAGTAGTAGGAAAAAATGAAGCAAAGAAGCTCCTTATTTCTATCTTAGGAAGTAAAGATATTCTTATTGTTTCTTGCACAAAGAAAGAAGTTTCTTCGGCAGTATACAAAATGCTTGAGAAAGATTTTATTGCAATGGCAACAAAAGAAAGTAGTACAGAAACACAAGAATAAGCCCCTTATGGTTAGGGGAACCCCATTCTTTCCTCTTTTCCTTATATAGCCGCCGGATTAAAACTCCGGCGGTTTTATTGACAATTCTATAGGATTGTGATATAATAAATATAAATAAGGGAAAGGGGTGATTCCGTTGAAATAATAGGAATAAACTTTTAACGATAATAGAATTAATGGCAAATAAAGGATAATATCCGAAGTAAAGATTATTTGTTAGTAGTCTATAATCATTGAAAAAGTTTGTGTATAAGTAACTGTAGATTCATTTTGTATCTACCCACGGTGCGCTAAATAAAACAGTCATTATCCAAACAAATTACCCCGTCTTCTATCGGCGGGGTAATTTTTATTTAATAAATTCGAGAAAAGCTTCTCGCGCCTTATAGCTTGAAAATCGAACCATATTATTATGATATATTTTTTTCATTCGTTTTTTAAAACGATTATTTCCGTCAAAAATACAATCATCCGATAAGTCCTCTTTTCTTGCGGCAAGTGCAAAGTTATATGTCAAGTCAGCAGTTTCATTAACATAGTAAAACGCCAGACCATACAAGTAACGAATTGAGAAATATTTATCATAATATTTAATAGTAAATAAGTAATCACCTTTTAAATTAGGAGTTTTTAAAATCATAGTGTTATCGTCTTTTAAATATTCTTTTTTTGTTAATAGTTTACTGTAATCAGATTCTGAAAAAGATTGATTAAATGTGCTATTTGAATGAGCATCTGCGGCACTTTTATTAAACCCTTGTTCAAGAACAAAGCCATTTCCTCTATAAAAATTGGTTTCAATATTTATATCGCGGTTTATTCCAAAGTGTTCATAATAAGGGTTATTTACATCAATTAAGTTTCCAGTTAATATAAGAGGTAAATATCTACTCTGTGAGCCACCGCCCCTTGCCAGTGATGTATGAATAGAAAAAACTCGCTTCACCTCGTCTTTGGCATAATCTCCGCTTTCTGGCTGAAATTCATCGAGCCATATTCTCGTAACATGATTAAAAACGTTTGAAAAATTTCGTATATCATCGCTGGAATTGAGTGAAGTGCTATATCCGCATAAGAACCATTCGTTTTCCTTTCCCCGAAGTCTAATGTAGATATTATTGAATATTCCTTTTATTCCTACCTCTTCTTTCATTTCTAAATCAGGATAGTAAACTGATAATGCGCTGGGAAAATACGCCATAAAAGAAACTGCTTTTTCAAGCTGATATTTTTTCCTCATTAAGACGCAAAACAATTCATTTTTTGTTAAAAATTTATTTAAAATGTATCCCCCAAACCATGTTGTTTTTCCTGCGCTACGGTTCGACGTCGAAATATACGTTTCTGGCTTATTTCCATTTTTATCCATTTTTGATAACAATAAATTTCCGCTGTAATGGATTTTATCATCTGATATAAAATGATTATATTTTTGTAAATTCATAGTACGCCCTCCTTTACATATTTTTTTATTTATGATATATTTATATTGTAACACATATACAATTAAAAGTAAAGGTGGTGAATGCATGCATAGTATCGGCGTGGCATTACTCTTTAATTTAACAGATTTAGTAACCGGTTTAATTTCAGCAGTTAAGGCAAAAGATTTGCAGTCAACTAAATTGCGTGACGGAATTTTTAAAAAGATTGGTTTTTTAATCTGTTATTTTTTGGCACTAATGATTGATACATACGGAAGTGAAGTAGGTTTTGTCTTAAGTATTAAATTACTTCCGATTGTAATTTCTTTTGTATGCCTTACAGAAGTCGTTTCAATCATTGAAAATCTTGCTAAAATTACTGACATTTTACCCGCAAAACTGTTATCAATTTTTCATATTTCAAAGGAGGACAACAAATGGCTGACATAAGTATTATTAGAATCCCTGAAACAATTGCCGTTGCAATCGAAGTTATTAACGGAGCATACGGAAACGGAGAAGACAGAAAAAAGTCATTAAAAAGCGCGGGCTATAACTATACGAAGGTACAGCATTGCGTAAATGACTTGATGCCCATTTTTAACAAATATAAGGAGTGATAAAATGCCAGATGAAAGAAAAATTAGTCCCTATGTAGTGTCTGCCATGTGCGGTTGCTGGGCGTGGGAATCTGGAATGAATCCGGGCATCTGGGAATCTCTCATTCCTACAACGTGGGATCACGAATACCAGTATGACGGCATAGGCGGTTTTGGTTTGGGTCAGTGGACTAATGTTGGAACCCCGTATGGTCGTTGTTATAACCTGCATACATGGGTCACTAGTCAGGGATATTCAGATGGAGATATTTATGGGCAGTTAAATTTTGTACTGCACGAAAATTACTGGACAGCGGCAAATTCAGTGATGGGGTACAATAATTTATCTGAATTTTTGTCATCAACAAGCACGAATTTACCGTTACTAGTAGAAGAGTTTCTGGCATGTTGGGAAGGTGTTCCTGGAAATAAATTGACTGAGCGTATTGCATACGCGCAAAATTATTATCAGTTTATTTACGATAATAAATCTGCGAGTCCGTCTTCCTGGAAGCAGACCTCCGGCAATTTCTATCAAGACCCCACCGGAAGCAATGCACATGCAAACGTAATGCTTGTATACTGGTGGGCCGGAGGAGTGGAGCCCGAGCCGCCCGGGCCAACACCCGGCAATAACGGAAAAGGCATGCCGTTGTGGTTTTTCATGAGAAGAATTATTTAAGAAAGGAGTTAATAAAAATGGCAGTATTATCAAAAGAAGATTTAATCGCCAAACTTACGACAAGTTTTGGGGAAAATTTAAGTGACGATAATATTTCATTGCTTGAGGATGTCTCAGATACTATTGATTCATTCTCAGATATGGAAGATTGGAAAACAAAATACGAAGAAAACGACGCTTCTTGGCGCAAACGTTACAAGGAACGGTTTGAGGGAAAAGAAGATGATATCCCTGAGAGCGAACCCGAAATTGAGCATTATGAATCACCGACAAAATTTGAGGATTTATTTACTGTAGAAAGTGAGGTCAAATAACTATGGCTAAGAGAATTGCACAGAGTAGTCTTAATGCGAGCACGATTGACATTTTAAACGTTATCAGGCAGAATGCCAGTTATGATTATCAGCAAAGCGTTCCTGTAGTAAAAAAAGCAACACAGATTCCTCAGGTAGGAGAAATTATCTGCGGCACCCCAGCGTTAGCAAATCAGTTTTTAAATGCCTTGGTAAACCGTATTGCATTAGTGCGGGCGCAGAGCGTAACATTTAACAACCCGTATTCACGACTGAAAAAAGGATACCTAGAGTTCGGAGAAACGGTCGAAGATATTTTTGTAAGCATTGCAAAAGTGGTTGATTATGACCCGGACAAAGGAGAAGGTAGAGAGCTTAAGCGTTCCCTTCCTGATGTGGACAGCCAGTTTCATATCATGAACTGGCGTGTGATGTACCCGGTGAGCATTCAGGACGAAGATTTGAGAAGAGCTTTTTTGAGCGAACAGGGAGTAACTGACTTAATCGCTAAAATTGTAGAATCTGTATATACTGCCGCTGAGTATGATGAATTTTTGCTGTTTAAATATTTGATTATCAAGGGAGTAACAAAAGGGCAGATGTACCCAGTAGCGGTTGATGATTCTAACATGTCAAATTACGCAACCGCTTTCCGTTCGAAATCTAATGCGATCACGTTCCCGAAAACAACTTACAACGCGGCATCCGTTAGAAATAATACTCCTCGCGAAAGACAGGTTATTTTTATGGATTCTGATTTCAACGCAAAGTATGACGTTGAGGTTTTAGCGGCGGCGTTTAATATGGATAAAGCTACTTTTATGGGAAGCCTTTTCCTGATTGATGATTTTACAACGTTTGACAATGAACGATTCAGCGTTATCCGCGATTACTCCGACGGCATTGCAGAAGTAACGACTGAGGAACTTGCTCTTATGGCAGATGTAAAAGCAGTCCTGTTAGATGAAAATTGGTTTCAGTGCTATGATAATATGAATAAATTTACTGAAAAATATGTTGCGTCGGGGCTGTATTGGAATTACTTCTATCACACATGGAAAACGATTAGTTCTTCTCGGTTTGCTAATGCCATTGTGTTTGTTTCAAATACCGCTACTAGTCTTCCTGATACTATCACGTTTCAGGTGGTCGATAAATCCGTTTCCGAAACTGCTACAGTTCTTTGTCTGGAACCGCAGGTAGACGGAGCTACGTTAGAACCTCACAATGTTCAGTTAGTTCAGACAGAACAGGCAACTAAGGCTGGTGTAGGTGTGCAGAAATACGGAGCTTTGCTGATTCCTGCAAATGCTACAACAACTGAACTTATATTAAGAGCAACGGTAAATGGAACTACTTATAACGCTAAAGCTTCTACTACAATCAATGCAAGTGCTGAAGTTGGGGCAACTGTTGTACTTGATAAAGTTGAATAATACAAATTAGCGGGGGATAATGTTCCCCCGCTTAATATAATAAAGGAGAAATATTATGCTGGATATAGATATAAATGGTCTTATTTATGAGAAAACTGATAATATCGAAAATAGTGAAATTTTTAAAATCGCTGGTTATATTTCTATCTGGAAATTACAGGAGGATTAAATTATGTATATATCGCCGAACAGTACAGTTGAAATATTTTCAGATATTGGATTATCTGCTAATTATGATAATGCATTATATTTTAGCTCAACCGCGGCTAAAGATTCATATTTTTCAAATATCCATAAAATAGCAACGTTAACAAATATATCATATGTGTCTCAGCAAAAAGGAATCATTAGAGTTGGAACTCCGATTGCAAATCTTCTTTCAGCCGGATATTTGCGATACAAAAATACATCATATGAAAATAAATGGTTTTATGCGTTTATTACAAATATTGAATACCGTTCAAACGGTATGACAGAAATTCATTTTGAAATTGACTATCTCGCAACGTGGATGGGAGCTTTTCAGTTAAAGCAATGCTTTGTTGAGCGACAACATGTGACAGATGATTCAATCGGCGTTAATATTCTTGATGAGGGAATCAACTTTGGAGAGCATGTAATTGAAGGTATTCACGATTATACCCTTACCGGAACAGAGTCTTTTAATCCTATTGTTATAGTGACAGCGGCAGAATCGGGAGGCTCTGGCGGCGGTATTGCTGGCGGAGTTTATAGCGGATGTGCAATATCTGTTTTTGTAACGGCAGAATCCGCAAATAAATATATCAATGATTTAATTGATAAAAATAAAGCAGATAATATTGTTAAAATATATTCGCTTCCGGCTAAATATGTAGTGCCAGGAGGAACTCCGATTGAGGACAGATACAAAGAAACACATACAAATAATAAACCCTATAACACTCTTGATGGTTACGTTCCCAAAAATAATAAATTATTCTGTTATCCGTACAAATATGCCGAGGTAAGCAATGGAGAGGGTGACAAAAAAGATTATAAGTATGAGTGCTTCAATACTGTGCCGGGAAATACAAGTAGCGGAACATATAGTTTCACGGAACAGGCGTCTTTCGGGGCATCAACTCAGGCTTTGTTCATGCCTATTAACTACAAAGTTCAGTCTATGTCAGGAAATGGGCAGTTAGAAATTGATGAGCGAGTAAGTCTGTCAAGCTTTCCTTTATGCGCTTACAACATTGATACATACCGTGCCTATACTGCACAGCAAAACACATCTGCACCAAACAGTTTGTTCAACAGTTTCACGAAGGGGGCAATCAGCGGTGGAGCCGCAGGAGCTAGCGGAGGTATTCTCGGCGCAATTGGCGGGGCATTGTTTGGCGGTATCAGTAGCAGCATAGGAAAAGTAGTTGATTTATTAACTGTTAATACTGTACCAGTTGAAATGGGAACAAGAAATCAGGGAACACAAGAAAGTGATTTCCTACTTGCCACAAAGCAGAAGGGTTTCAGAATTTATGAAAAGTGTATTACAAAAGCGTACGCAAAAGTAATCGATGATTATTTTTCAGCGTTTGGATATGCCGTACGGAGAACTGCCACTCCTAACATGAATGCGCGGCCACATTGGACGTATGTAAAAACTACAGATTGCATAGTGGAAGGAAATTTGCCCTCTGACGACGCAAGAAAAATCGAAAATATTTTTGACTCTGGCTGTAGGTTCTGGAAAAATCACACGGAAATTGGAAACTATGACCTTGATAACAGCCCGTCGTAAGGAGGTGATATTTTGAGCAAAAAGAAAAGTTACTTTAGTGACTCATTAAATCTTAATATGCGATCATACGGGCAGTATCTTTCTATTCTACGGCAGATTTCTATTAGTATGTTCGAATGGAAAAACATACCTTCCACTATTGATAGCCGCTATATTGAGCAAGCGTTGTTTTATAACGCGGCTTCAGTATATTTCAACGACGAAGTGGTTGGAAACCTTGCTTTAGACGTAGTATGTAATGGAAATTTTAACGTTTATGGCGAACCTGTTAGACGCGTAGCATATTCTAAATATAATAATTATCGTAAATCATTACATGATACCGATAGTGTTATTATATGGAATAACATGGACAGGACTCCGACTTTTCCGGTTATTGAATTATTTGCACAGAGACTTTATAATTTAGACAGAATCATTGATGTGAATGCCAATGCTCAAAAAACACCTGTTTTGTTAAAGTGCGATCAAAAGTTAAGACTAACACTACTGAACGCGTTTAAAGAGATGGATGGAAATAGTCCTGTAATCTTTGCTGACAATTCCTTTGATGAAAATTCTGTTATTTGTTTAAAAACAGACGCACCTTTTGTATGCGACAAAATTTATGATTTAAAAACAAACTTGTGGAACGAAGCTCTTACATACTTAGGTATTCCATCTGCAAACGTTATGAAAAAAGAACGCCTGATTAAAGATGAGGTTCTAAGAGGTCTTGGCGGAACGCTCGCTAATAGATATTCAAGATTATCTGAGCGACAACATGCGGTAGAAAAAATCAATACTATGTTCGGGACAAATATCGAGGTGACTATAAGAGATGAAATTGACGAACTCGGACAAGTAGACCTTGGTTTAGATGCTCCTACTTTAGGAGGTGAAGACAATGAGTAAGTACACAACAGAAGTAAGATATATTTGTGAGCAAAAAGCAGGACTACAGGAAAGCGTCGGATTCAATAATATCAATTCTGTACTTGACAAGTCTTGGGATAAAATCTTCACAACTAACTGGGAAATTTTCGATGAAAGCTATAGAAAGATTCTCTGTGAAAAAATCTTGAGATCTTATTATACACGAGAAATTTGTGCAGAAACCGTTGGTTTATGGCAGTTGTGGCTTGACGCTACTCTATGCGAAATTATGCCTACATACAACCAATTATACAAAACCACTGTTTATGAATTTAACCCCTTATACAATACAAATATAACAACAACCTTTACGAAAATGACAAGAGGAACCGATACTAAAAGCGGAAGCACAACTAATTCTAGTACTAATAATAAAACGGATGATTATGAAGAAACAAATGATCGAACAGTAACGGATTCCGGAAAAAACACTGTTAAGGGAACAAGTGAATATAATTCAGAAACAAGTAATAATAATAACTTTAACGAAACAAATAAATTTAACGATACCCCACAAGGAGGAATTGCTGGTATTGAATCAGATAAATATCTTACTGACATTCGTATGATTTCAAGAACCGACACCGTAACTAATAGTGCCGATGAAAATGGAAGAAGTACTACAGAAGGAACTAACACAAATACTAACACAGATAAAGGGACAAAGACAAATAAGGGAACAACGGTGAATACGGGAAATTCCAGTGGAACAACAGCCGAACAAGGAACAAGTGAAACAACAGAAACGTGGACAGAAAATGTAATGGGAAAAAATAATAGTGAAAATTATGGACAACTTTTGATTGAGTTTAGGAAGTCTATTATCAATATTGATAAAATGATAATTGATGAATTAAATTCATTATTTATTCAGTTATGGTAGGAGGTTAATATATGGATAAAGTTTTATATCCATGCGGTGCAAAAATTTTACCGCTAACATATGATGATAGTCTTAGTTATTATGAGCAGGTATGCAAACTCACAACTAAAATGAATGAAATTGTCAACTTTATAAATATTAATGTAGACAAGGCACTTAATGAATATATTGACGCACAGTTTAATAATTTAATTATTAATGCTATTTATGATGAAAGCACAGAAACTATTACTCTCAAAAAAGACGTAAAGAGTTGAACTTATGCTTTTATATAATTAGAAAGGAGACAATATGAGCGATGTAAAAAAATTTAATGTTCTTGGGCAGATAGCTAATGTAAAAGATGTTATCTCAAGAGAAAATGCTCTTAAAGCATTAAGTAAAATGTCAAATTTTGTAAATGTTGTTACTGATTGCGGAGCCGATAACACAGCGCAAACAGATTCAACAGAAGCAATAAAAAAAGCTTTTTCAATTCAAGATGCCTTTATTTATTTTCCAAAAGGAAATTATTTAATCAGTGAAACTATTAAAGTTAAATCTAATACCTATGTTTTCGGATATAGGGCGCTGATTGAAAGTATTACAAGTAATATGGTTTTCTTCATCAATGATTCTAACGGAACGTTAGGCGAGTATGAAGCAAATAATTTTATTACGTTTGATTCAATGCGATTCAGAAGTTTGAGAATAAATCAGACAATTATTAGCATATGTCATTGTTCTGATATCAGAATTTGCGATTGCACTTTTGAAAGCAAAATTGCAAACAACGTAAAACAGGACTGGCATTTTCTTGAAATTATCAGTAGCAAACGAGTTTGGGTTAGTAATTGTGTATTCGACGCTCTTACTAGTTTTTCATATGAAATGATTCAACTGGACGCGGCAACAAACTATGGTTCATATAACTGGTTCGGCCCGTATGATAATTCTCCATCGACGGAAATTACAATCGAAAACTGCAACTTTTCGCACCCCGAAAAAATTAACTACAACATTTTAAGCACAGAAGATTGCGCGATTGGCAATAGAAATTCAAACGAAAGTGCCCCTTTGTATCACGTTATTGTTAACAACTGCCAGTTTAATAACATTAAAAATATTTTTCGATTTATAAACTTAAATTACAGTAATATTTCTAATAATATAGCAAATAACTGTATGAGTGGTTTTGCTTTTATCGCTAACCAGACGATAATCAATACACAAATTATCAATAACAGTTTTACAGGAAATAGAAATGATTTTGTTACTAATATTGATACGGCATACGGACGGGGAATATCAATAGGAATTGCAGAAGGAACTAGTTCTTCAAATAATACTATAACTGGAAATACAATAGATAATTTCGCATCATATGGAATTTTCGTTAATGGATTATATAGCAATATTTCCAATAATATTATTACTTCATGCGGATATACAGGATTATATGCAGACTACGACTGTTATAAATGTTCAATTCATGATAATATTGTGTTAAATAATGCAATTATTGACCAAGAAAATTATGACATTTTTATTTATCATGGAGCTTCAAGTAAATTAATTATGGGTGGAGCTAATGATATTTATAACAATAAATGTAATAGTATTAGAGGGGAAATTACTAACTCCGATAATGCAGAAAAAAGCAGAGTATATAATAATGTATATAGTGAGATTACATATCCAACGAACTCTGAATATCTGAATATGTATGGAAATATTAAATATACAGGAAATAGCGGATATTATTACCAGACAGACGTATTAAATAAAAACAATACAACAAATGGTTCATGGAATACAATTTCTGCGTTTACTTGTGACCACACATGTTTCATGATTATTACTTTCGTTGCAACAATCAATGCAAATTTTGAAGGTGCAGCAACAATAAGACTGAGAAGTGGAGTTAATACTAATCTCGCATATCAAACGTCAGAAAGTAGTAAACCGTCAACAACTGGCGGCCCTACAATAACAATTATTACAAAAGTAAATGCCAATCAGCCTATTTATGGTGAATTATTCTTTGTCTATGGGGGAGGTAAAGCAGACATTAACGGAATTGCTACTTTAACAGCTGTTGAATTACCTGTACCTCTTGAAAAAGCAAACGTTACTAAAGCTCCTGCATTACACGAAAGTAATAATATTGTTCCGCCTACACCGCTGGAAAATGCCGAAGTTAATTCTACAACTGTATTACCCGAAAAATAATATCGCAATTGATAAATAGAAAAGGAGGTCACCCTCCTTTTCTATTATGCAAATACATATATTATTAACATTAAAATTACAAATAAATCGAATATGAAACATGTAATCAAGAAATCTTTCATTGTTTAATCATCTCCTTATATTTACACTAGAATAATAATCTCAGAAGTGAATAGCTTAAAGTAATCAACTTCCATTTTTAATATTTCTTGCGACTCTGGCGATTCAAAAAAATGCAATAATATTTTTCCGCGAAACAAGTTCTTTTCCAGTTGCTTGAATTACTGTAATATACATTTTCTTATCGACGTTGCCGCATGCATATAATAAATCTTGCACTGTCATTTTTATTTCCTCCTTTTAAATTGCCAGTATCCTACCAACTAATTCAATCCCATTATCTTTAATACTTTTTCAAAGTCTGCTACGACTTTCTCAAGTTCTTTTTTCAAACTGTTCATAATATCTGCCGTTTCAAGCACATCACGGATAAGCGCCATACCACCAACATTATAAACGCTCGCAATCTGTCTCGTTCCTTCTTCCTCACAGGTAGTCGGTAAAAATGCAGACAATCGGTCAATCACTTCGTAATCCTTATCGCTTACTTGTTTTCCGATGAAGTTCTCAAATTCCTCTTTTATCATAACTTCGTCCTCCTTTAAAAAGCTATATCTCTTGATGCTTTAACTATAACACATGTACACACCTTTGTCAACACTT
>OBKD01000169.1_pt1 | contig 14601 bp, 23 predicted proteins | sample 1481601 | NCBI WGS metagenome assembly OBKD01 (sample SAMN02044695, study PRJEB22538) | human gut metagenome
AATATTGGTATGGTCCGTAGCGAGAACATTGTGGGTAAGGTGCAGGAAATGTTCGATCGTCTTGCCGTGGGCGCCTCGGTCATGGATGGTCTTACTTCGGCGGCGAACGCTTGTGGTATCACTCTTGCGATGATGGGTAATTTTTTGATTGTCGCCTATTTCAATGGTGAGATTATTGGGCAGATTGCTGTGGGTGTGAGCAGGAGTAGTGTCGAGCTTGCCCCCAGCTGTCTGCATTTTCCTGACCGGTCGGACGCCGCGGAGGAGGCGTGGTGTTGGTTCCGGGCTCGAATCCGGGAGATTCCTGACTGTGTGATCGTCTGACGCCCCGCAATTCTGAGGAACGAGAGGAGAGAATCATGCTTTGGTTTGAATATGATGGCCCCAACAAGGGAGGGGTGACTGACAGGGATACTGAAATAAAGTATGTTCTGGAGAATATGCCGTCCACGATGTCTCGCCGTTATTACAGCGATGATTTCACTTTCATGGCCTGGGACACCAAGGTTGGTGTTATTGAAACGTACGTGTTTGATAATGGTAGGCCGACGGCGTGGTATTTCAGTGCGAAAGAGACAACGGTGGATGCTTGGTGGCGGAAAATTCTCACTGTCGGCGAGAACACGGCCGTTGCTGCCAAGTGGATTCAAAAACACGTCAAGCGTCATGAGAGGAAAGAGGAAAGTAGCCGTTTGGTGAATGATTTCATTCTTTGCCTGGAGGAAATGAAGCGCAGTGACAAGTATTCGGCGACATGGGAGTGCGCCCAGTCTGACGCCAGGGATATGCTGACCGATCTCTGCGCTTTGGTGGGCGTGCCGGCCGAGTGGGTGATCGGCTTCGATATTTAAATCCCATGCCCCTTCAACGGTAAATAGTAGTATCCACCACAATATTTGGGAAGAGAGAAGCATTACTATGGGTACAGTTTTCGGAACGGTTATCGCCCAGGCGGTCCGCGAGTGGGACAATGACGGGCGTCGCCACGAGTTCAACGTGCATGCGCCCGCCCGTAAGATTTATGACGGCGGTATCATCACTATCGGCAGCACATGCCGTATCGTGGTCGCTGGCAACACTGTGAGGGGAAGGTCCATTAAGCGGAAGGGCACCGCGATTCCTCCGGAGAATGTTGGTGAGTTCGTCCACCGCGCTTTGACTGTCGCAGCGAATCGTGGTAAGGCGGCCGGCAATGAGTGATTCTGCTGTTGATAGGGCGGTGTTTGCTTTTCTTGCCAGTTGTGTTGGCGATTTCGTCAAATGGCCACAGTGCAAGTCTTTTAACTTGTGGGCCGACAATATCGACGGCCGCCTCTCTAAGGTTCATTTCGAAGTAAGGGCCATGAACCCTGACGATAAGACCACCTTCAAGATTATTGTGAAGAATGACGGTGAGTGGCGGGTTCGTATCATTCAGGTGTCGAATCATATTCGTTTGGATGGTGTCGACGCCGACCGGGATCTCATTGTCCATGCTGTGAATCGTTTCGTGGAGCTGGTTGGCATGGTAGAAGGGCGGGAATCGTGATTGACGATGAGCTGCGGCCGGCCGTGATTGAGTTCGTGACCGAAATGCTCAATGATCTGCGCTGTGAGTCTATTCTGTTGGACGTCGACGAGGACGCCATGGTGGACAGTGATCTGCCCGCCCTCTACTTGGACGTCACCGGAAAACGGTATGGATGCACTCTCTCCATTCTGGGGGGGCGAGTATTCGGCGAGCATTCGAAACTGTGGCACGGACGAAACAATAACAACAGTGAAGGGAAAAGAGGGGGGCATGGGAGCTTCAGGAGTTGCTCGACGAAATCAAGACAAGACTACGGGAGGGGAGCTGATCAAAATGTTCGATTGGGAATTTCTGAAGCATGTCACTGAGACGTGCAAGAATTATGTGCAGGCCAGGGGAGGGTCCAATTCGCTTGGCATGGAAGTGAGCGCCTGGAACAATAGCATCCACATTGTTGTCGCCTCGTTGGGGCATAGGTTTGTTTTCGAAGCTGATAGTGTGCGCGGCTACAAGGCAACCGTTTTCGAACGCTCGAACAACTATTGGGGCCCCATGTTCGACGTTGGTTACATTTTTGATGGTGATGAGATTATTGATGCTTTCAATAGTTTTCTTGCTGACGTGGGGGCGGAAGACAATTGAGTGTTGAGAAGATTGCGGATTACGAGTTCCGGTCCCCGACGGGGAAAGTGCACTATGATTGGTTTGCGGATAGGGTTATTGATTATTTGCAGTCGAAGTCGCCGGAGACGCCTCCCCGTTTTTTGTGGACGACTTTCTTGACGATGGTGTCTGCCCCGTTGTCTGCGAGGACTCATTTGTCTGCGAGCGCCCAGGGTGTGGTGCCGTTGACTTTGTATTCTCATTGCTTGGGTGCGTCGACGTTGTCCAGGAAAACGACGGCGCAATCGTTGGTTCGCGGTTTTTTTGATGATTGTGTGGGCGCGTTTCGGGGGGATTCGTCGCAGTCTTTGGTGGCCGTGCAGGAGATCGATGTTGCGCTTCGCGCTTCGTATCGTCGCCTGGAGTCTTTGGAGAGGAAGAGTGGGCGTGTTGATATTGATGAGTATCGTGTTGAGCGGGGGCAGATTGATGATGTGATTGTCGGACTTGAGGCTGATCGAAAAGATTTGTTGAACAGTATCGGTAATAGCCCGTGCGAACGCTCTCTGATGGCGAATGTTTTGTTCGGGTCGAATGTGACGGTTGAAGGTTTGAATCTTCGGATGGCGCAGCGGCCTGGCGGGGCGTCTATCATGTTTGTAGACGAACTGCAGAACATGTACTCCGCGTCACAGGGTGAGGGTTATCGTAGCGGCCTCATTGGTTTCCTGACCGATGTCTATTCGGGTAAAACTGTCGAGTCTGTGCGTGTCGGCGACGACGGCGTGAATCGTGCAGACAGTGAAAGGGTTCCTCATTCACTCGCTTTCTGCGGCACCGGGATCCTCGGAGACGTAGTCGACAATATGTCTCAGTCTTTGTTTGAGACAGGGTGGGGACCGCGCATTCTTTTCGCCTTGGACGAGGAGAATCGCCAGTCTGACCCTTCGTCTTTCGGATGGGTCACCAACAATGACCAGAACATTCATGGTGGTGATGGTTTTGTAGAGCATGCTTCCGAACGCATTTCGACAATGCTGGGTATGATGCAGCGCGAATTCCGCGGTACTGTCACTTGTGCCACCGAATTTTGGCCCGTCAACATGCCGGCGACCATGACCGTGACCGAGTCTGCGCGGAATGTTTGGGTAGAAACAATGCGAGCCTGGGCTAGGGAGGCGGCCCGCGAGTCGCCTTTCCAGCGGGCCGTGCAGGCGGTCATTGACCGTATGGGGAACCATATTATGCGCGTTGCCGCTATTCTGTCTCTTTTCGAGCAGCAGATGAGCGTGTCATCGTCCGCGGTTCGGAAAGCTTTCAGTTTGGCCTTCGATTTCTGGCTGCCTGACGTGTTGAAAATGGTCGACTATGTTTTTGTTCCGGATTTGACGCGTATGGTGGATGATTTCAGTAGTAATCCGCCGACTGAGACGCGCCTTTATCAGGTGTTGGAGGCGAAGAATCTGTCCCCGCGAAGTGTAGAGGAGTATCGTCAGTATATTCTTCGTCGGGGCGTGAAGTTCCGGACGGAAGGTGCGATTGTGGATAATGATCTCGTGGAGGCGATTTTGCGGGATCAGATAGCGGAACCTTCGTGCAGTGAGTGATGTTTTCGGGGCGCGTTTCCCTGTGGTGGTAGCGGGCAATGTTCGCTCCACCACAGGGTGGCGTGCCACTAACGTAAACCTGAGCGATTTCGCCGCCCTTTGTGAGGCGCCCTCGAAATGCGAGAAAAATGATGCCCCCGCTTTCTTTGCGGGCATTCTTGCGGGGGGTAGGCGGCAGAAGAGGAATTTCGTGTTCCGGTCCGCTATTGTTCTGGACGCGGACCACGGGTCGCGGAAAGATTTCGTAGGGGACCGCATGCGGGTAGCGAATCTTGCCGGTATTGTATGGGAGACGGCGTCGTCGTCTTTCCCGTCCCCGCGCTTCCGTGTCGTCTTGCCGTGCACTCGCAGCATGACCGCGGGAGAAAGCGAGGCGATCGCCCGGACGTGTTTCAGTGTGCTGGGGCCGGTGTCTCAGTGGGATGGGTCGTGTGCTGAGGCGTCCCGTGCTTTTTTCTTGCCGTCGCATCGTCTTGGTTTGAGGGTGCGTCATTGGCTCATTGACGGTGCTCGTTTGAATGTTGATAAGTGGCTGGAGAATATCGGGTACGAGGGGAAAGATGATGGTGATGTTTCTTTGTCTTCTGTGCCCGATGGCGGCTATGGTGGGGTGATTGGAGAATTCAATTCAAAGTATGGGTTCAATGATCTTGTCCGTTTGTTCGGTTGGCCTTATGAGTCGGTGGGGCGACGATGGCGGTATACGCGTGGTGGTGACACGGCCCCAGGTGTGACGATGCTGGACAGTGGTCTGGTCTTTTCTCATCATGCGGATGATCCACTCGCGGACGGGAGGGCGCACACGGTGTTCGATTGTATGAGGGTGCTGGAGTGTGGCGGTGATGTGGGTGCGGCCGTGGGCGAGGCGCTGTCTCTCCTCCAACTGGAGATGTGAGCAGGGTCACCTCCAGCTGGGTTGACTATAGGGTGTGCGGTCCGCCTATACTAGAGCCGTCACCGAGGAACGGTGGCACTGACACAGAGAGAAGAGGAAATCATGGACATCATCGCTCGTCGCAGCACCCGGGAAGACGTCATTATGTTCGACATCATCCCTACGCTGGACCAGATGGACGACTATGATGTTGCCGCCATCGCCGATGACGTGATTGGACAGTATTTCTCCGCCACGGGAACCCCCTACTATGTGGTAGACGTTGACGAGGACGCCTATTGGGCCGCCGTGCAGCGTCACGCCATCGCCCATTGACCGGACAGAACGAGCCCCGTCTCATCGCTCGGTGAGGCGGGGTTCGTTGTGCAGAAAGAGGAAAAACAAGTGACACTACTAGTGTTTACGCTCACAGTTTGTCTACTAGTGATTGTTTGGACGAATTTCAATGATTAACATTCGGCCCACAGGGGCGCAGGAAAGAGAAATCAACCGCACTGTCCGCGCTCTCCGGGATGGCGGTGGGGCACTTTTGGCGTGGGAGCCGGGCTGCGGCAAAACATATGGCGCAATCTGGGTCACACAGAAACTTGACGCCGACAGGCGAGTCATCATTGTGTGTCCGAAGCGCGTCATTCCGTCATGGCAGACCAGCATCAAAATCATCACCGGCCGGGAAGCGAGAGTGCTGTCTCGCACCACTAAGGCGGGGCGCGCCAACATTGAGGACATGTTGAACGACGAGGATGGTTGGTGGGTTATTAACTTCGAGCTATTGGTTTCCCTGCAGAAGGCGGCTGACTCCGGGAAATGGCCGAATGCTTCCCTCTCGAAGAAATCGTTCGATATGGTGGTCGTGGACGAGGTCCACCGCATCGCGAATCACCGCACCCAGTCTTTCCGGGCCGTAAAAGCATTGAAATCAAAGTACCGTCTTGGCCTGTCGGGCACGCCTGCCGGCAATAAACCTGTCAACATTTACGGCGTTCTCAAATTCTTGAACCCGAACAGTGTCGACCGTAGTTTCTACCGGTTTGCGGATGAGTTTTTTGTTTCTAAGTTCAATCCGTTTGCGGCGTCCCCGTATGCCAGGATTTATGGTGGCGAGAGGAATCCCGGCGCCCTCCGTGATTCCATGGGTGATAATTGGTCTGCGATGCGGGGGAGTGAAGTTTTCGGTGATCTACCTCCCGTAAATGTTCAACGTGTCATCTGCGGAATGAAACGCGAACAGAAGAGAATGTATCGTGAATTTGTGGAACATCGTCTAGCGGTTATGGATGGTGGGGCCACCGTGGCGCCATCCGCTGCTGTTCTGGACGGAAGGCTGAGACAGGTCACTCTCGGGCCGTTGAAAATCGTGGACGATGGTGTCGAGTTCGAGGAGCGAGGATCCTCGAAGATTGACGCCACCCTTGACATTCTGTCTGATCTTCCGCCGGACGAGAGAGTTATTCTGTGGTGCCATTCACGTAAATTTATGACACCGCTGAGGAAACGGCTTGCCGACGCCGGCTATCAGAGTGTTGAGTTGTCTAGTGATTATCGTGATGAGTGGCGACGATTTTTGGGGCCCGATGGGCCGCGTATTCTTTGTGCCGTCATTGCGGCCGCTGCTGAAGGGATTGACGGTCTGCAGAATGTTTGCAATACGGAGGTTTGGTTGAGTGAGGATAATAGTGTGATTTTGAATTTGCAGGCGTCTGCTCGTTTGAGTCGTAAGGGGCAGACAAAGAGGGTGAATCGTTTTCTTTTGCAGTGTGAGAATACTGTTGACGTTACGGCTGTGGAGCCGAGGCTGGCGGCGGGGTATGAGCGTCTGCGTGAGAGCGGCCTCATATGAAACGTGATAGACGCCACGTCCATGTGGGTTGTGTATACCACCATCACGCGCTTACAGTAGATGCCATGAGGACAGAAATACAGCGCGGTTCGAACATTCACCTAGTGCGACGCCGCATGACAGGCACCATCAGAAACATTCTCGTATCCGACGACAGTGAACTGGTCGGCAGGAATTTCCTGATCGTCGCCCCTGTGAACGATGGGCACTCAGATGTCAGTGTCATCCATGTCACGGCGGACAACATTAACATCGTGCGCGGCATGGCCACCAATAACAATTTCGACATTTATGAGCTCATTGCGACAGAGGAGTGAAAAACATTATGCGCATCACGCAGGGGACTACGATTGACGAAATCGCCGGCCGCACCATCATCCTGAAATGGCCCACACAGTTCGGCGTCAAGACAATGCAGCTGCACGTACCCGTCATTCGATCGGAGAACATCTGGCGGATCCAATGCTATGCGGCCGTCATTTCCGCAGCAATCGATGAGCGAGCCGGCCTCACAGCAACCATCATCGAATAACACACAATCATTAATCAACATTCAGGAAGAGAGAGTAAAAACACTAATGGGCGTCTACCTAGTATGGGAATCGTTACAGAAGGGCGATTACCGGGTCTATTCGAATCTTGAGCAAGCGGCTATGCGGGCCGAGGAGCTCGGTGGCACCGTCTATGAAATCATGCCGGCCGGCGACGCAAGACTATTCTTCATTGAAGACATCGCGAGCGGGGACATTGAAGTTCACCGTGACGTCAGGCTCGCCGCTATCGCCGCAATTCAGGAGGGGGAGAAATTTGAATTTGAGCCCGGCCGCCATGCTCGCGGTCAGTAATGTTTTCGCCCCCACCGAGCGCGACAAACAAACCGCTATTGGTGTAAGCGAAATTGGAGACGATTGTGAACGGTGCATCGCAGACAAACTTTTGGGCATCTCGCATGACACTGAAAGTACGGGCACGCCGTTGGCACCGTTTCTCGGCACCGCATTTCACGCTTACGCGGAATCGCGCACAAAAGACGAGCCTAACGTTCTCGTGGAGCAGAGAGTAGAGGTATGTGATCTTGAAAACTATGGGCGTATTTCTGGGAGTGTGGATCGTTTCGATATTGCGGCGGCGACAGTCCTAGACTGGAAGCTGCTCTCGCGGAAAAAGATTTCCGCGTTCAGGAAGAGCATTAAATGGGACGATGGTCTACCACGATTCGCCAATACGGCGGCAGGGAGTCAATTTCGTAAATACTACATTCAGATCATGCTCTACGGGTGCGGTCTCACAAAACTCGGACACGAGGTGGCCCATTGTTCTATTGTCGCTCTCCCAAGGGACTGCAGTGTAGAAGTTGTGCCAGACAGTATTGGTGAGTTCTCTTTCCCGTGGAGGCAGGACGTTGCGCTCGCGGCCGTAGAGAGACTCCAGAACATTTGGGAGAGAGCAAGGTCACATGACGGGGGTGTTGACAGTCTCCAGTCATCTCCTCTATGTTGGTACTGCTCACACGAGCGCCACACAGAAGCATTCAAAAACTACAACATTAACGGTTAGGAGGTGAAACATATCATGACTTTCGAGGACACTCTTGCCCGTCTCGGAATGACGGTCGTGAACCCGGAGCAGAATAATCATTTCAACATGCTTATTCATGGTGTGAGTGGCGTCGGCAAAACGTCGCTCGCGGCCACAGCATCACAGGTAGACGACATGTCGCCCGTCCTGTACGTTGATTTCGAATCCGGCACACTCCCTGTACGGGATTGGGGGAACCCTGCAAACATTACTGTCGTGCATTGCGACAAATGGCTTGATTGCGCCAATCTTTGCGACAATATCGCACGCAATCTTGCAGAATTCCCCTACAAGACGGTAGTGTTCGACACGTTGGACAAATGCCAGGAACTCATCCTGTCCCACTATGAGACTGTGTCGAATGATACGTGGACGAAATGGCGGGCAGTATACGACTCCCTACTGAAGGCGATCGGCGTATTCTTGAACGCCCCCAACATTTCATTCATTGCTATCACGCATTCTGCGCGCGAGAGCAGTGAAGTCACCGGGGAAGTTTTCATTGCCCCGTCTTTTGAAGGGCAGAAATCTGGGCAGCGCATCCCCGCTTTGTTCAATTTCGTGGGCTACATGGAATGGGCGAACGTGGACAATGGGGACGGGGAAGAAATCACCGTGCCAATACTGTACACTCGCAAACCGAACGTCGTGACAAAACAACAGTCACGCGGGTTCCCGCCAGCAATGGGAAACCCAAGCATGACCAAGATCCACAATTACATCACTAGCCACTAACCAAAACATTAGGAAGAGAGAAAACTATTATGACTAAGATCACTGTTACCGCTGACCGTGGCGTCTCCGCTGAGACTATCGCTATCGCCGCCGATGCAGTCAGGGAAGCACTCCGTGATAACCCCACCAAGGGCGAGAACTGACCACCGTAATTCCTTCCACACCACGATTCACAGGAGCACAATAATTATGGCAACTGGCTTCAATTTCGGCACCGACCTATCCTCGCTGGAGGTTGCCACGGGCGGAGGCAACTTTGAGCCGCCCAAGCCGGGAAAGCACTCCGCTTTCATCACTAAGGCTGAAATGACCACGTCCAAGAGTGGCAGGCCGATGCTTGTCACCGATTGGATGATTGACGGCGACGACGAGGATGCTGGAAAGGCGCTCACCGACCGCACCGTTTTCACTATCAATAAGAATGGGAAGACTTTCATCCATTTCAATATTCCGAAGTATTTCAGTGCCGCTGGTCTGTGGCCGGCTGACACCCGCGAGAGGGCCGATCTTCTGTCTCCTCAGAAGATTGATGCGACCGTGAAGCGTGTGTGCGAGAACCTGGAGGGCGCTCACGCAACATTGGTGACCCGAATGAGTAAGCCGCGCCCCCGTTTGGACGATTACGGGCGCCCCGCATATGAGCAGGACGTGAATGGTGTCACGATTCTCGGTGAGGATGGCGCCCCGAAGCCTGCCTTCTGGCCTCCAAGGGCAGAGATTTCTTCCATTGATTTCATGGCCAAGAAGAATTCTGAGACCTCATGGTCGGTAGTTTTCTGACACATAGGGTCGCATGATTTGAATAGCGGGGGCAACGCGATTGTTGCCCCCGCTATTCAACCCAATGGAGAAGAGAGAGAAACACGCAAATGACGCAACCATCATACGAACAATACAGGATAGTCGCTAACAGACTCACCCAGCTCCGCCACCGTACTAGTAGCGAGAATTTCCAATTCTCCTCGATTGACGCCGCTATCGAATGGTGTTTCACGTATCTGGAAATTCCTGAGAACAATAAGTGGCGATTCACACGCCCCGATATTACTAAACCAATCGCCCCCTGCAATCTCGACATAGTACTGAATCGCCTACCGGACACACCGTACTCGCATCAGTACTGCAAGGCGAATGGCACGCTTATGCCGTATCGCTCCTATAACGACATTCGTCTTAAGATTTGGAAATGGCGGGAGCGGAACGGTATAGATAATTTCGAGTTCGACGGCATGACGTCGGCTATCGAATGGTGCTACAACGAATTCAATCCATCGGTTGTGTTCGATTGGGAATTCGCCACTGAGAACGGAGTGTTTCGCCCCGGCGAGATTTCAATAGTGCGCGGCGAGATCAGGGAGGAAACTCGTGATCGTCTTATTCTTCACCCCCGTAAGAAAACCTATAAGACGATGACTGGCATGCAGCCGGAAATGGCGGGGCGGCGCTTCCAACAATGGGAAGTAGTATCCCCCGAGTACAAGATTATGAGAGATGGTCATAAGCATTTTCACATGCGTTGCGTGAATTGTGGGGAAGACAGATGGCTTCGTGTTTCGCATTTCAGTGGCGGTAGGACTGTGGTCTGCCCGTGCACCAGCCCGTCAATCCGCATGTACAGAGAAGTACCCGAGTGGCTTATCCCGAAACTTATGCGACGCATTTACGATATGAGACGGTATGTGCCGAAAGAGGACTTTCGTTTTGATTCTACGCAGGATTGCGCAATATGGTGCTACAAGAATTTGCCGTTCCCGAGCGAACCGGGCACGCCGTGGGCTTTGAAAAAGGGTCGCGGGAGGCCGGTGATGCCAGGCGAATTGTGGCTTGAAGTAGACGGCGTGCGCACGGACACTACGAAAAGTATCGCTAACGTGAACAAGTCGCGGCGAAGCCTGCGAAAGTGAAATGAGGGGGAAAGGTATGATGCAACGGGTGATGGCCGTTGATCCTGGCAAATCAACAGGAATCGTCGTCGGAGAATTCTTCGACGGCTGTGAATTCTCGATCATTCATGTTCAGCAGCTTAAGCATGAGCATTGGATGAGTAACATCTACGATATTCTCGCCACATACAATAAGTATGCTCCTGATATTACCGTGTGCGAACAGTTCGATCTCAGGCCGGGCAACAATTTTCTCGCAGACCTCACCCCAGTAAAAATCAACTCCGTGCTGGAATGGGAGATCGGGGATATCGTATGGCAGACTCCCGCAATGGCAAAAACTACCATGCCCGACCACGTTTTGAAGTCTCTTGGTTTTTGGCCCACAGGGTCCACTGTAGGCCAGCCCGATGCGGACGACGCGCGTGATGCGGGACGTCATCTTTTCCTGTGGGCGGTCACTAAACGCCACGATGAGGACGTGATCGCCCGCATCATTGGTGACGACGTGGAGCGACGGTGAATGTTTCACGTGAAACATGTCCCGTGTTTCACGTGAAACATGCCCCCTACCGGATCACCGGTAGGGGGCAGTAATGTTTTATGAAAGGCGGAGGTCAGGCAACCTTGTCCTCACCGGCAGCGTGACGGCCAGCGGCCGCGCCGGGGCGAGTGTGATACGTAGCCAGCGCCAGAGTCAGAGCACCGACAATTTGGGTAGCAGCGTCAGCATACTGAGACGCCTGATCCGCAGAAATAACATTAAAGGCCGCGAAAACACCAAGCACGGCGGTGAGCAGAGCGTAAAGGGCCTTGCGGACCTCAGGAGTAAACATTTTATGAATCACCTCATAGATTCCGGAATTTGAGGCTCAGTAGGGATTGAGTCCTCTTTATCAGATGGTATCAGAATTTTTAGGGACCTACCCCAATCGATAACAGTATGTGCGAAAGAAACGGCTTCCCACCATTTCACTTCCGCCCGTCGGCGGCCATCTTCCGCCAGATCCGCGGCCCTTTCGGCTGCGGCAAGACTGCCCTCCAGGGTACTCACCCGGTCGGAAAGAGAACGAACAGTGATGTCCAGGATTGAGATTTGCTCCTGGTCACGCGCATTCTTGCGGTTCGTCACATTTGAGAATATCGTGCCAGTGAGCGCACATAGGGCAACCAAAGTAGCGTCAGAGAGAACATCATGCAGGAAAGGGACCGTCATATATCTAATGTCCTCTTTATCGTAAGTTTTAGCAGGGTTGCCAACACGTATTATATGACATTCCCCGCCTAGCAATGGTGATACTAGGCGGGGAATGTTACTGTTCGGTCACTTCCTATGGAAGCCGGGATGGTAGCCGACGGTCCGCATAAACCGTACGGTGCGCACGCTGGCCCAAAGAATAATTGCACCAAAACACCACAGAGAATCACGAACTACATTTACGGCGCCGTTAGTGAAATCATCGTACACCATAAACGCCGTGTTTGCTGTCACCATGACAGCCGCAAAAATGGTAGCAACATAAAGCGACTTAGTCACCCTAATTTTCACTTTCATTAGATGGATTGTATACCATCGCCCCCACGATGATTCCTAGAGCACGAGGAGGTAGGCGTGTAGGAAACGTGAGGGCGATAGTATTCTCTTATTGCACCGTCGGAACGCGTAGGAAAATATTTGTGTATTAACCAATAAGCGGTACGAAAGAAAGTATAGCACACAATAAAAGCAAGTCTCCGGACGATCCTCACCGACCGTCCGGAGACTTGCTCTACCACTGTCACAGGAGATCACGGAGAGGGAAGAGAGTGAAGCTCTCCGCACGTTGTATCCATCATGACGCAACACTCAGCATAATAGCGGCCAAGCAAGTCACGATAAATACCAATATGCTGTGTCAGGAATTCTGCTCCGGAGCCGGAGCGGGAGACTCCGGAGTCGGAGACTCTGCGACACCATCATGCGCCTGCAAAGACGACGGCGTACTCACCGCCTTACGAATCTCGTTCACAGCACCATAAATCGCGCCCGCCTCACGCACGTTCTCCTGACCCGGAGTCACGGAATGCAGAATCTGATCCACGGACGCGTGAATAGACTTAACCTCCTCGTAGGTGGCCTTGGCGTACCAATTCATGTCACCCGCAAAGTGATCCCCCGCCTTTCCACTACGGAAAAGGTCACGAATCTCCCTGAGCAGATCAACGCCCTCGCTCATATCCCAAAAATCCTCTCCGGCGCCCCCAGACGGACGACCATAATCATACCAAGACTTGCAACGATTACTGAAAAGAATCCCATAAGACTCATACGCGTCATATGGATTCCCTGAATTATAACGCGACCCAACACGCTTCAACGCTTCATAGCTGTCGCCTTCTGCGTTGATAAGATCACGAAGAATGCGGCAGCCGACCTCAGCCGACCTCTCCGGCATCCACCATTCACGATCCGGGTCATCCAGGAAATAACCCGGATACGTAATCTGCAAAGGCCCGACCCCGTTCGAGGTTGCGCCGTCTCGAATTGCCGCAAGGAACTCACGGAAATTCTCCTCGGTCACCTCTTCCCCGTGCGGGCCGGCACCACCGGCATCGTGCCCATAAATGTTCGCACCGCGCTCGCCGGTCTCCATCCACAGACACGCCAGGGCGGCCCACCACGGGCAATTCTCTGCATCGGCGGCCCTGAGAACGGCCTCCTGAATTGAAGAAAGGCGGTACGAGCCGGCGGACTCATGCCCGTTATCGGAATCGGTCCGCTTTCCAAAACGGATGCATGTAGACCACGAGCCCGCGACAGTCATCGGGTGACTACTATACCGAACTACGTGTGTTTCGTAGCCGGTCTGATCCCCCATCTGCCCTTCCGCGATTTCACCGTTCTCGTTGATCCATGCCTCGGCGAGGAGCGGGTCGCCTGCGTTGAATGAGCCGTCGTCTTCGCGCACGCACATTGCGACGTGTCCGCCGTCTCCGGTAGTTTTCAGGACCATGTCGCCGACATGGAATCCTCCCGACGGAGTAGACCCGTACCATGTGTCCCCGATATCCATGAAACCGCGATTCGCGGCCAGGGAGTTCAGGGTTTCGGTCCATGTTTCGCCGGTCCGCGGGAACATGATCGGGTCGCCCCAGCCGGTTCCCCAGACATTGTGGAATGCAATATTGTAGGCGCCTGCTACGCCGCTACTGCAATCCATGTCGCCGGGGCCAATTTTCCAGCCGGCATCATTGGAATTCCAGTAACAGGTCCACCGGTTGTCCTGGGCATATCCGGTGCCCCCGTAGTCGCCTGTGGTGCACCAATATTTCATTTCCGACGCAGCATATTCTGTGACGGAATCTGCCAATTTTGCACCGCCTTTCGTAAAGGTTTTCGGTGGTCATGATTTTATCATGAGCGCCTGGGTGTGTCTTTGGCATATATTGGTACGTGCGCGCGCGTATACCACGCATGTCTCATGTTGTCAACGCATGTTACGCGCCCAGTTTTGTGAGATAGGTTACCTACAATGCGGTTGACCCACAGCGCACGGGAGAGCATGATTGAGTCATCGGCGGGGAGGACAAAGCCTCCAGCCAGGGATAGAGAGGACAAGACAATGACCGCCACCGTTGAGAACATCGCCACCGACACCGACATCGCCTACGCCGTCGGCACCGCCGCCGACGCTTGGAGCGACACGGACTACTGGGTAGACGAGACCGGCGATGTCATCGGTCTCATGCGACGCACCGCCCACGGTGGGCAGGCGCTCGGACTCCACATGTGCGACGACATCGTCTCCTGGGGACTCTGGCAGTACGATGCCGACGGATTCACTATCGTCCACGACGGACTCTCCACTCTGACCGATGAGACCATCGCCTATCTGGCCGAGTGGTGGCTGGAGCACTGACACACACACGTAACGGTGGGGGCCCGTCACCCACGCAAGGCCACCACCACC
>OBKD01000181.1_pt1 | contig 14019 bp, 17 predicted proteins | sample 1481601 | NCBI WGS metagenome assembly OBKD01 (sample SAMN02044695, study PRJEB22538) | human gut metagenome
TCCTTCTCTATAACAACTGGGATCTGGTAAAAGAAAAAGCTGGCGAGTTCGGAACCGGCGTCGTCTCCATATTCAAGGGAATGGCAAATGGAGTGATCGGATTCATCAATGGAATCATCGGAGGAGTAAACCAGATGATTTCTGCAATCAATGGAATTTCGCTGACCGTTCCCAGCTGGGTGCCTGTAGTCGGAGGTCAAAAAATCGGATTCAGTCTGGGTACCATCCCAACCATCCCGGCTCTGGCCGCTGGCGGCATCGCAACCGCCCCTACAACGGCGCTGATCGGCGAAGGTGCGGAGCCGGAAGCGGTTCTGCCGCTTTCCAAGTTGGCCGATATGATCAAAGGATACCTCGCACTGAACCGTGACAGCCAGCAGAGCGGAGGCGCAGGAACTGGCGGGGACGTAATTCATTTTTCGCCCACAATGTACTTCACCGGCGGCGCAAATGCCCAAGAGGTAAGACAGGCCATGCGCCTGTCCTTCGAGGAGTTCAAAAAACTCTATCGGCAGCTCAAAGCTGAAGAAAAGCGCAAAGGCTTTTCTCCTGCATAAAGGAGAGGAAAATGGACAGCCTGACGTACACTACAAAACAAGGCGATATGTGGGACATGATTGCCTATAAAGTATATGGGTCAGAGGAATACACCACATACTTAATGCAGGCAAATTTCCCATTGCTGGACACTTTTATTTTTGATGCAGGCGTCGTGGTAAACACCCCGGCGCTGCCCGAAAAGCCGGTTGTCACAACCGCGCCTGACTGGAGGACCTCATGAAAGCGAGAAGCGCGACCGTCAGCATCCAGATCGACGGGAAAGCGATGGATTCAGAGCAGCGGGATACCGTCACAAGCGTAACCTACACGGATCCGGCAAGCGGTCAAGCGGACAGCTTAGATATTGCAGTATCCGGCGGCGAGAAACGCTGGCTAACAGACTGGTACCCCGGTGAAGGAAAAACCGTTTCAGCAACCATCGCTCTCTCGAACTGGGAAAAAGATGGTGCGCAGGACGTCACGCTGGACTGCGGAAAGTTCATTCTGGATAACCCGTCGTTTTCAGGGTGGCCTGTGTCCGGTACACTATCTGCGGTATCAACTCCGGCAGATAAGGGCTTTTCAAAAACTGAGCGCACCAAAACGTGGGAAAATGTTACCATCCAAGAAATTGGAAAGGACATTGCAAGCCGTGCCGGAATTTCTCTCGCATGGGACGTTTCCGGTTCCAGCTTTTCTATTTCCAGCGTTGAGCAGTCAAAGGAAAACGACTGTACTTTTTTCACAAACTTATGCAATAGCTATGGCCTTCAGGTCAAGGTTTATTCGCACAAGTTGGTCGTCTACGACCGAGAGGCGTACAAGAAAAAGGCCGCCGTGGACACGGTGGATGCTTCAGAATTCGACAGCTGGGATGGCGGCCCGTCTATGTCTGAGGTCTACACAGGAGGAGAGTACACCTACACCAACCCGCAGACCGGCAAAAAAATTGTGGCCAAGGTTGGAAGCGGCGATCGCATCCTGAAGAAATCCGGTAAGGCCGACAGTGCCGCAGACGCTGAAAGAAAGATCAAGGCTCTTGTCAGCAATGCAAACCACGGCCACATCAAGCTCAACTTTACGATGATCGGCAATGCAAAATGGGTATCGACTCAGTGCATTGATGTGACAGGTCTTGGTATATTGAGCGGAAAATACTATCTCGACAACGTGTCGAACAAGGTGGATGCCAACAACGGCAGCACGGTCTCCGTGGCAGCATCCCTCGTTGAGTAAAGGAGAGCAGCAGATGGACAGCAATGAGATCCGCGTCGGAAAAATCTCCTCCGTAGACTATGAAAGCGGTATGGTCCGCGTGGTTTACGAAGATCAGGACGACGCCGTCACCCGCCCTATCCCGCTGCTCTCTTTTGAGTATTTGATGCCAGAGGTCGATGATATGGTTCTCGTTCTACATCTGTCCAACGGAACAGAGATGGGCGTGGTCATGGGACGCCCATGGTCAGAGCAGCGGGTTCCCCCAGAAAATGGAAAAGGGTTCTATCGGAAGGACTTCCACAACGAAGCCGGTAAAGCCTATCTCCGTTTTGCGGAACAGGAAAACGAAACTATGACGCTCCACGTCAAGAACCTTATCATCGAGGCAGAAAACACCACCGTGAAAACAGAAAAGGACATTCTGCTCAACGCAACCGGAAACATCGTTATGAAAGCAGCCGGAAAAATCTCCGCAGAAGCATCCGGATCCTTCACGGCAAAAGGAGCCTCTGCGACTATCGACGCCCCCAGCACCTCCGTCACCGGTAGCATGACCGTGGCGCAGGATGCAACGGCAAGCGGTATTTCTGTCGCGCACCATATTCATACAACACCGCACGGCGTATCTGGTGCGCCGCAGTAAAGGAGCTTTTGAATGATCGGAACTTTCGGATCCTCGATTGTCTTTGAGGTGAGCGAGAAAAGCGTTTTTGCATTCAAAAAGCTCACACAAGAGATAAAAGGGCGTTGGGCATCCCATGATCACCTTGGTGGCAAGCCCAAAAAAGAATTTCTTGGCGCAGACGCACGAGAGGCTGCATTGGAAATTTACCTTTCTGCGAATCTCGGCGTCCGCCCCCGCACAGTCCTAAAAAGCCTTGAAAATATGGCCGAAAAAGGAGAAGTTGAATATCTCATCATCGGAGATACACCGATCAGCAAGAACAGGTTTCTTCTGGCATCTGTATCTGAGGCATGGGATAAGGTGTACAACGACGGCTCCTTGGTGAAAGCCACTGTTTCAATTACGCTGGAGGAATATCCTGAATGACGTCTCTGCTTGACTTATCCAAATGCGAATTCGAGTACGAGGGACAGACCGAGTACGAGAAGAAGCAACACCTTCTCCAGCAGCTACGCCTTCTGACGTCGACCAGAAAAGGCAGCATCCCGCTTGATCGGGATCTTGGGCTGGATTTTAGCTTTGTCGACCGACCAATCGGAGTCGTGCGCAGCCTTTACGCTGCGCAGATTACCGAAGCAATTTCCAAGTACATCCCGTCTCTGGCCATCGTAGAAATCACATGGACCGGCGGCGTAGATGGACATCTTTCTCCAAAGGTGGTGGTGACCGATGCCTGAGAGCATCAAAAACATGCCGGACGTCTCGTTCATCGACAACAAAACCGTCACAGATGTCCGAGGCGAAATGGTCGAAGATTACGAAGCGTATGTCTCCAAGGCGACAGGCGGTCCCGTGAAGCTCGCCCGCATCTCTCGTGACCGTATGATTTTATACGCCTGCGCAAATGCCATTCATCAGGGTTTGCAGTGTACTGATAAGGCCGGAAAGATGAATTTCTTGAAGTGGTCTTACTCGGATTTTCTGGATCACCTTGGAAGGTTTCGCCGAGTCACGAGAAACCCGGCCAGTGCCGCCACAACGACCCTGCGCTTCACGGTTTCAACCGTCAGGTCTTCTGCAACTCCGATCCCGCAAGGCACGCGTGCAGCGGCGCTGAATTCCATTTTTTTTGCGACCGATGAGTATGCGGAGATTCCCGCTAAAGCATTTTTTGTAGACGTTCCGGCAACTTGCGTGGAAGTCGGCAGTGCAGGCAACAACCTCGCCACCGGCGAGGTTTCGGAAATCGTTGATCCGCTGCCGTATGTCAAAAGCGTTTCCAATGTCAGCGAAACCGATGGCGGCGCAGACACTGAGAGCGATGAGTCGTATCAGGAGCGCATCTGGCTTGCACCAGAATCTTATTCCACCGCAGGTCCGCGTGGCGGCTACAAGTACTGGGCCAAAACCTACTCCAGCGCAATCGGAGATGTGGTCGCAAACTCGGATCAGGAGGCCGGAGAAGTTGACATCGCCTTCTTAATGTCTGACGGCTCCATTCCCGGAGAAGAAACCATTAACGCCCTTCAGGAATTTCTGAGGAATGACGGTATCAGACCGATGACGGACAAGGTCGTCGTCTCTTCCCCGAAAGAGGTTAAGTATTCCATTTCCCTGACCTACTACATCGACAGAAGCAATGCCACAAGCGCAGTCTCAATTCAGGCTGCCGTGACTGCGGCGGTGCAGGAATACATCCTATGGCAGCGGAAAATTGGTAGGGACATCAATCCGTCCAAGCTGGTTTCCTTGATTATGGCCGCAGGCGCAAAGCGAGTCGACCTCACGGCTCCAACCTACACCCAAGTCGGCGACGCCGCAGTGGCACTTTTGACCGGCGCGGTTGTTTCTAACTACGGAGGTCTGGAAGATGATTAAGCTTCAGGACATCCAGCCTGCAGACATTTTACCAGAAGGTCTGCGAAACGATGTGAGTGCCATGGGTATCGCATATGCCGTCTGCCGTCAGATTCAGAAATGGTGCGCCTACAACGACAGCATCATGATCTATTATATGCTGGAGTCGATGCCGGATGAAGTTCTCGACCTGATGGCAACCGAATACCGAACGCCTGCATACAGTCCGAACTACAGCATCGATGTCAAGCGTGCCCTAATCGCCGATACGATGCTTTACTTCATGAAGCTTGGCACTCCGATGGCCGTCCGCAGAATCATCACATCAATATTCCAGAGTGGGACCGTGCAAGAATGGTTCGAGTACGGTGGAAAGCCGCACCATTTCAAAATCAACATCGCCAACCCCAACGTCGGCCCTGACGATTTGAACGAGTTCGTGCGACAGCTCAAGAGCGTCAAGAGACTTTCCTCGTGGCTGGACAGCATCTCCAGCACGCTCGACGTTGAGGCAGCCACATTCTACGTCGGTCACTGGGTGCACACCGGAGACTTCATCCGGCTCAATCCCATGGTCATCGAGGACGTGACACAACAGGCAACCGTAAACGCAAAGGTCGGCATTGGCCTGACCGCAATAAACCATGTGACCATCACCGCAGAGTAGGAGGCGCAAGATAATGTTCAATGCACCAGTTTTCACTACGGCGGGCAAGGCGCTGCTTACTCGTAACATTGCAGGCGAAAAAATCATTTTTACCACAATTCAGATGGGCAGCGGCTTTATCACCGATTCTATTGATTCCATGACCGCGCTGGTCAACAAAGAAGCCACCATCAATGCCGCCGTCAAAAACGAGAACAATCAATTCGTCAATGTTTCGGCCAGCTTCAATAATCAGAATCTTTCCACCGGCTTCTACTGGAGAGAAATCGGCGTTTTTGCAGCCGACCCCAGTGCGCCGAACGACCGAAGCAAAGATATTCTGTATTGCTACCAGAACGCGTATGACACCGCAGAATTTATCCCTCCACCCACAACGGCAACTATCGAAAAGGGAATCTCTATCCCAATTATCGTCGGGAATACCGCTACCGTAAGCGCAGCTATCAGCAAATCTCTCATCAACATAACCGCGAAGGACCTCGAAGATCACGACAATGATGAGGATGCCCATGAGCCGCTCTTTAATAAAATCCAAAACTGGGTCAAGGAGCAGCTGAAGAACCTCTCCAATGTCATCAAAAGCGTAAACGGGGAGGGACCGGACGAGAATGGAAATATCGTCCTGAACTTTATGCCGAAATCTGGTGGCATTTTTAGCGGTCGGGTGAATTTTTGGAATACCGCGTACTTTATCGACAGCAGCGCAGCCAATAGCGGCACCGCGTCCCTGCGTAAAGTGACAACGACCGACGACATCTACAGTGAGAAAAACGTGTCGGCCCAAAACAATGTCGCCGCAGGCGGAAGCATTACCGCAGGTGGGAATATCACCGCAACTGGATACGTCACTGGATCCAAAACGTACCATGCTGTTTATAACGACTATGCTGAGTTTATGCCAAAGGGGGCAGAAACATCGCCCGGAGACATCATCGCTCTTGATCTTTCCAGCGATAAAGAGCGATATGTCAAAGCCAGTGTGAACAATAAGCTGGTCGTTGGAGTTCACTCGGACGAGTACGCAACGCTGATCGGCGGCGAAACGCCTCCGAAGGGCGCTGATCCTTACAAGTACAACGAAAAGAAGTATATTCCGGTCAGCCTTGCTGGCCGTGTCAAGACCAAGGTCATCGGCAGCATCAAGCCCGGCGACACCATCATTATTTCGGAATTTCCCGGAGTTGGCAGAGCCGCCAAAGTTGGCGAATACATCAATCCAATCTCTGTCGTCGGGTACGCAGTCGAGGGCGACAGCCGCATCGATGAGCGTCGCATCCGTATCCGGGTGAAAGGATAAACCATGGCAGTAGAAAAAGACGCCTTATTTTACGCCGACAATTTCATATCGATCAAGGCCACGCTCAAGCAGGAAATGCAACGCCGTGGCAAAACGGAGGGGTCTGCGCAGGGGCAAAGCAAGGGCAGTCTTAGCGCTTACGCTGGCTCCAATTACGACTACACCGTAACGCCGGTCACTGAAACTGACATTCTCGCCGAACACCTCAATAAAATAACGGATCCTCTGAACGCAGCCCGTGGTTCTTCACTGACCCACGCCGAAAAGGACATCACGGAAATTGAAGCGGCCCAGCTGAATGACGCCCTTTCAGAGCTGGCAGCGCTTACGACAGCGCCGGACACCGCAGGGAGCACCTCTGCAAGTGGATGTCATGCGTCCTGCTCTGGCCTGTGCTATATAGGCTGCTATTCGGCTTGCAGTAGTTGCACTGGGAGCTGCAGCACGACCTGCACCGGTGGGTGTCAAAATGGATGCCAAAATACGTGCCTCAATTCCTGCACCGGTGGATGCAAAGACACTTGCAACACAACTTGCACCGGCAGCTGCAACAACACATGTTCCGGTGGGTGCAAAACAACCTGCACCGGTAGCTGTACCGGGCAGTGTCAAGGATGCACTGGCAGTTGCACTGGTAGCTGCAATAACACCTGCACCGGCGGTTGCTCTGGTGGATGCCAGAATAGCTGCGATGGGTGCAGTGGCTCTTGTGATGGTTCCTGTGATGCAAGCTGCGCGGACGACTGCACCGGAAAATGCACGACTGGATGCTCCAGTTTCTGTGCCAGCAACTGTGAGGACACCTGCAAAGGGTGGTTCTGCTCAGGCACCTGCGTCGGCGGTTGCGATAACACCTGCAAGGGTGCGTGCGACGGAAACTGCGGCAGTAAATGCGTTGGTGGATGTGACACGGAATGCAATGGATGCTCTGGATCCTGCGACGGATCCTGTTCTGGGAGCTGCACTGGTGGCTGCAGCGGATGCTCTGGATCCTGCTCCAGCTTCTGCGGCTCAGTCCACTGGTAATCGGAGGCCACGACTATGACATTCAGCTATACCGAGAATAACGATTCCAAGGTCAACGCCCTTTTTGAGCGTAGCAAGCCCCTTCTGCTGTTTCTTTCGGGGCAGCAGATCAAGCCGAATGACTTTGCGCCGCTGATTCAAACTATCCCGAACGGAGAGGATAAGCTTGCATGGTGCCTCGCAGATATCAGCAGTTTTTGCCCGCTGGATATGACAAACTTTGACCGTTTTCTTCTGTATTGCGGGACAGCTGTAGAGGCCGCTGCAACAGCCTGTGGGGTGAACTTGAGTGACGAAAAGCTCAACCTCTATACTTGCGGCCTTGCTTGCCGAACCTTCAGCAAATCCCAGCATCCCATCAATCCCGACGACAAAACCGCTTCCCTGATCTTGGAGGCCGTCAATGTGGAGGTTACATCTGATCTGGATGCGCTGTTCATGCACCATGTCGCCAACACCGCGATAGAGTATATGACGCAGAATATGCCCGCATACACCCGACAGGCAATCAAGGCGATGTCGGCACTTCTCACGTCCAAAGAGGGTTACGACCGGATTCTCTCTCACATCCCGTCCATCAACATCCTGAAGGAGGACAACCATGACGGAAAAGAAAACATTTGAAATTCAGCTTTCTACCGAGGAAAGTGAAACTGTGGAGCGGGCATACTTTGAGGCTTTCAGCTTTGAACAGCTGATGGGCACCCTCTGTCAGAGCCTTGTCGATGAGGACGGAAATCCCAAAAGCGATAAGGCAAAAGAGATGCTTCTCTTTTATGCTGAACCCTGCCGAATCGCACAGGGTAAACTGGCTATTGCGCAGCGCATGGCTATCGCAAAGCACATTCCTAATATTTCCAGCTTCGACCACTGGGACTCCAAATTCAACTTCGAAGATGAGAAGGTGGTAGTCAATGCTTACGAGTAAACGCTTTGAGGACTATGGGAACATGATCCAGCGCCTTTACCGCCGGGGCGATACGCAGAATATGGCGGCCTGCCGGGAGATCACCTTTCAGGTAACCAGCGGCTGCAACCTCCGCTGCTCGTACTGCTATGAGCATCACAAGGGACAGCAGCACATGAGCCTCGACACCGCAAAGGATATTTGCAACCTGATTCTTGACATGTTCGAGCATCCAGACAGAGACAGTGACTTCATCAACGAGAACTCCAAAGCTGTTGTTCTGACCTTCATCGGCGGGGAGCCGCTGCTTGAAGCAGCTTTGATCGAGAAGATTTGTGACTACTGGTTTGATGAAGTCTACCGCCGCCGTCTTCCGCTTGCGCCTTTCACTCGAATCAGTTTTGCAACTAACGGTCTGCTCTGGTTCACGCCGGACGCCCAGCATTTGATTCGGAAGTATCACTCCCAGATGAGCGTTACCGTCAGCATCGATGGTGTGCAGGAGCTGCATGACCGTTTCCGCGTGGACGAAAACGGAAAAGGCTCCTTTTCTGCCGCCTTTCGGGCTTTTCAGGACGGCAAACAGTACGGCTGGTATCACTCCAAGATGACATTCGTCCCCGGGTCGTTCAAGTACATTTTTGACAGCGTGAAAATGATGGTCGAGGAAGGATGCCTGAAGGTCGCCTGCAACTACGCCTACGAGCCGGTTTATTCGGAAAGTGACGCCGCTGCTCTTTACGAGCAGCTGAAGAAACTGGCCGATTGGCTTATCGACGAACACAAAGAAGCCTATGTAACCATGCTGGGCGATCATGTCGGGTACCCGGACAGCGTCAATGACCGAAATTTTTGCGGTGGCACTGGTGAAATGTTAGCCTTTGCACCTGACGGCAAGGCGTATCCCTGCATCAGATACGCCCCCATCAGCATCGGAGAAGAAAAGGCAAATAGGGTTTGCATCGGCAGCAACAAAGGACTCTGGGCCACTGAAGAACAGCAGGAAGTCCGAAAAGAACTCGGTGCGATTACCCGAAGCAGCCAGTCCACGAAGGAGTGCATGGAATGCCCTGTGGCCGCTGGGTGTGGGTGGTGCAGCGGGTATAACTATGAATGCACCGGGACCCCGAACAAGCGCATCACCAATATCTGTCTGGCCCATAAGGCCCGCAGCCTCGCCTGCGCCTACTACTACAACCGGCGATATTTTCAGATCGGCGACGTCAACCCCATCAAAATCTTCCTGCCGAGGGATGAAGCGGAAAAGCTGATTGGCATCGCCAATACCGAGGAACTCTATAAACTCGAAGCACAGGCGGCTCTCGCAAAAGCCGCCGAGAAATAAAAACAGGAGGTTCACAACATGGCAGCAGAATTCAAACCCGGCGTCCTGACCAGCAACGGTAAAGCGTTGCTGGCAAAATGGCAGGCTGGCGGCATTACCCCCGAAATCACCCGTGCAGCCATCGGCTCTGGCAGCTATTCCAAGACGGAGGATACTTCCACGCGATCTTCCCTCAAGGCCGAAAAGCTGTCTGTCGGCATCAGTTCCGAAAGCGCAGATGGGGACACCTTTTCGATGCGGTGCGTTTTTGATAACAAGACTGTGGAGAGCGGCTTCTCCGTCACTGAGGTCGGCATTTTCGCAAAGGATCCGACCAAAGGAGAAATCCTCTACAGTATCTCCGTCAGCACCGACGAAAGCGTCGCCGACTTTTTCCCGGCATACAGCGGCAACCATTCCGTCAGCATGATTTTTGATTACACCCTCAAAATCTCCAATGCAGAGAGCGTTGTGATTACTGCTGGCAGCGGTGCGTATGCGCTGGCAGACGATATGCGGGAGGTTAAGGCACAGGTCGGTGTGCTTCAGAGCCGCACCAGCGTCCTCGAATTTATGACCGCCAAGAAATACGGCGTCCGCAGAGCGGTCGGTGCATCCTCTCCCGCAGCATGGGAGCGTCTGGGTGACGCAGTCGGCTTGACCGCAAATGCAGCGGTCGGCACCGGTGCGGTTGAAAACGACTTCATGAGCAGCGTCTACCCTTACTGCTCCATGCGTCCCTGCAACCTCGACAATAACGGTTCCGTGAACGCATACCTCGGCGATGCGGACTTCGCATGGGACGGCACCAACGGCGATGCTATGCTGGAGGTGCCCGTGTTCTTCTCTTCCCGTTACTTTGAGCAGGATGCTGACAGCAAAACCTACGAATACCGCTGGATTGCCCCCACCAGCATCGGCGGTCAGCTCAAAGCCGACCCACTGTTCTGGGAAGATGCGACCGGCGATGAATACAAACCCCGCGTTTACCTGCCGATTTTCCCGGGGTCTCTTTCGGAGGATGGCAAGACCATGCGCTCCATTTCTGGTACCCACCCGCTGATCAATCGCAACAGAAAGCAGTTCCGCACCCTTTCTAAAGCAAAAGGCATCGGCTGGAGTCTGGATGATGTCTGGAGTTCGCTCGCACTGGAACATCTCTATCTGGTGATGTTTGCCAATGGCCATGCACAGAACGTCCTTGGTCCCGGTCGCACTGGCATGGAATACTCTGACAGCGATAAAGCCCTGCACGATTCTCCGGCATCCAACACCATCACGCTTACTGCTGCACAGGCTGCACGATTCCTCATTGGGCAGGCTGTCGGATGCGGCACGAGTGCTGGCAACACCAGCAAGTTCCTCGGTCGCAAAATTGTGTCCATCGAAGCCAGCGACACGGACGGTGAAAGCGTGATTACCTTTGATGGCGCTCCCGTGGATATTGTAACGGGAAATGTCCTGTGGAGCTGTGGCCAGCCCAGCGGCGAAACCACCGCAATGGCAAGCCCTAACGGCACCATGGTCAAGGATGCAAAACACGCCGTGCGTTTCCTCTGGATTGAGGACTGGTTCGGAAATGTCTGGCAGGAGATTGATGGCGACAATATCCGCGACTGGGTACACCACCTCTGCCATGTCCGTAACAGCTACGACGATTCCATTTATACCGGAGATTATGTCGCACTTGGTTATGCGGCACCGTCCACCAACGGCTTCGTTAAAGAGCTGGGGTATGACGCTTCGGAACCGATGGCGGCTATCACTTCGGAAGTCGGCGGCGACAGCGTCACCTACTATGCCGACTACTACTACCAGAATAGCGGAGAGCGTGTCCCGTTCCGGGGCGGCTACGTGCACAACGGCGGCAACGCTGGCCCGTTCTACTGGTACTGCGCCTACGGCTGGTCCGTTGCGTACTGGACCGTCGGCGGTCGGCCTCTCTATAAATAACCATTTCCGCTTTTGAGGAGGACCGGGGGAAACTTCCCCCGGAAACCTTGCCTTCTCATCCCGTTTATCAATAAATCCGAAAGTATAGGGATATGGGGTGCGACCGTCTACGTGTCCCGTTCCGGGGCGGCAACGTGAACAACGGCGGCAACGCTGGCCCGTTCTACTGGAACTGCAACAACGGCTGGTCCAATGCGAACTGGAACATCGGCGGTCGGCCTCACTTTTTAGCTCACAATTTTACATTTTATTTTTCATTTTCAAGCATTTCACAAATTCCACTGAAATTTCAACAAATGCTTGCACCCCATATTCCTCACCCCTTGGTGAAAATACAGCCTGAAAATGGCACGGTTTAGTATCCGAAAGGCAGAAAGACCGTGAAGGCTAAAAAGAGCTAACGTAAACCATGAATGAAATTTCAACCACGCCCAACTTCACATCGAAAAGAGTCGGGCACCTTTACCCACTGATATGCGACACCGACAACCTGCGGGACGCGATCATCGCAGCAGCCAAAGGAAAGAAGCGCCGCAAGAACGTCCGGCGCATCCTCGACAATGTCGACCGGTACGCACTGGAGCTTCAGCAAATTCTCCTCCTTCGGAATTATGATCCGTCACCTTATCGCATCACAGAAATGTATGACGGCATCCAGCGCAAGAAACGTATCATCGCAGAACCGAAATTCTTCCCTGACCAGTGCATCCATCACGCATTGATTCAGGTGCTGGAAAAAGTTTTGATGCGCGGAATGTACGATTTCTCCTGTGGCAGTGTCCCGAAACGTGGCTCACATCTTGCCAAGAAGCATATCGAAAAGTGGATACGCAAAGACCCCCAGCACAGCAAGTACGTCCTCAAGATGGACGTGCGCAAGTTTTACCCTTCCATTTCACACGACGTCCTGAAAGCGCGGTTTCGTCGCAGCATAAAAGACCCCGACGTTTTGTGGCTGATTGACTCTATCGTAGACAGCTATGCCCACGGAGTGCCCATCGGAAACTATACCAGCCAATGGTTCTGCAACTTCATTTTGCAGGATCTTGACCACTTCATCAAAGAGCAACTGCGCATCGAACACTACGTTCGATACATTGACGACATGGTCTGCTTCTCATCCAGCAAACGCCGCCTGCACAAGGCGCAGGTCGCCATCGAAAAGAAACTCCGCGAAATGTCTCTGAGCATGAAGGGCAATTGGCAAGTGTTTCCCATAAAAAAGAGATTTCTCGACTTTCTCGGTTTTAAGTTCTACCCGGTAAAAACGACAATTCGGAAGAGCATCTGCCTGCGACTTCGCCGAAAAGCAAAGAGGATCTCTAAACTCCCGGAAGTCAGTCCCGTAAACGCACAAGCGATGGTCAGCTATCTCGGCTGGATAAAACACAGCGACAGCCGCCACTTCTGGAACGTATATGTCCGCCCGTATGTCCACCTAAACAAGCTCAAGGAGGTAATCCGAAATGAGAGCCGAAAGCAATGTCAAGCCCAGCGGCAAATTCAAAATCGAAGTCCTGACCCCGCATAACGGCGCACCCTGCACTGTGATCTTTTACAGCGACGTCACCGAGAGCGAGCGCAAGGATCAGAACGGCGAGCCGGAGCTGGTATTCTCCTATGACACCTACCGTCTGCAGGCAACCTTCTCGCCCAATCTCGAAACCCGCGTCAAAACGAACTTCGAGGTCTGGCTGCAGGCCGCGAAGGATGCCGAGAACGTGACCCCGGATCTGACTCCTGAGCAGCAGATCGCCGAGCTGAAGAACACGGTCGCCGACCTTCAGCAGGAAAACGCATCTCTCAACTCCGTCGTGGAGCAGCTCGTCATCGACTCTTTGGAATAAAGGAGGATTCACAATGTACAACTACCTGAAGCGCATGTACGACACCAACAAGCTCACCAAGGCAGCGTTGAAAAAGGCCGTCACCAAGGAGTGGATCACTCCTGAGCAGTACACCGAAATCACTGGCGATACTTACAGCGCATAAAGCACGGGGTATCAGGATGAATATTCTTCAGCTGGTCGAGTTCCTGATTGACACCCTCGAATCGCTTCTTCAAATCGTGAAACAGTAGAACAGTCTACTCGCCCAGCTTGGAGCCGTGACCGCAGAGGAGCAGCTCCAAGACATCGAGGCCGCCTGCTCCGCAGTTTTATACAATAGCGGCGGGAAGGAGGTGAAGTGAGTCGATGTACATTGACCTCGACACCATCAAAGAGGTAGCCTCAGCAATCACGTCCATCAGCGTGATTATTGGTGTAGTCGTCGCTGTTTTCAAGGTATTCCAGATCAACAAAAAACAGAGCGAATTCATCAAAGCTATCGAGGCCGAGCAGACACTGCTCTGCTATGGTCTGAAAGGCGCACTTCAGGGCTTGGTCGAGCAGGGCTGCGACGGCCCCTGCAAGGATGCACTCTCCAAGCTGGAGAAACATCTGAATCAAAAAGCCCACGAAACCAACGACATTTAACAGGAGGAAAACTATGAATATCACCGAAATTGCAACCGCCATTCTGCCCAGCGTCATGGAGATCATCGGCACAATTGCCATGTTCATGGCTGCCAAGATCGGCATTCCTTGGCTCCGTGAGCAGCGCA